>OCAK01000711.1_pt1 | contig 25766 bp, 24 predicted proteins | sample 1538301 | NCBI WGS metagenome assembly OCAK01 (sample SAMEA2580285, study PRJEB22360) | human gut metagenome | biome: human gut; feature: human-associated habitat; material: faeces | place: Denmark | collected 2008/2010 | reverse complement strand
CGGTACATTTTTATCCATATTTCGTCGCTCCTCTCGTGGGAGCGTGGATTGAAATCTACAGGCGGAACCGCAGGAGCAATTTCATTAGGTCGCTCCTCTCGTGGGAGCGTGGATTGAAATCTCTGAAGTCTGCCAGGTACCGGATTCCGGCACCTTGTCGCTCCTCTCGTGGGAGCGTGGATTGAAATAGCATATCCTCCCGGTACATTTTTATCCATATTTCGTCGCTCCTCTCGTGGGAGCGTGGATTGAAATATTATTACCAACAAACATAGCCCCGACAGGGGATGTCGCTCCTCTCGTGGGAGCGTGGATTGAAATTTGACAAGCCTGTTCTATAGCCCTCTCGAAGTCCGTCGCTCCTCTCGTGGGAGCGTGGATTGAAATGCTAAACAACTGTTTTGTGAATAGTTATAATAAGTCGCTCCTCTCGTGGGAGCGTGGATTGAAATTATAGCCCTCTCGAAGTCCTCCCGATAGAGCTGGGTCGCTCCTCTCGTGGGAGCGTGGATTGAAATTATATAATAGCGTTTTAAATAATTTTGTGCCTTGTGTCGCTCCTCTCGTGGGAGCGTGGATTGAAATCTTATCGTAGTATTTGCGATATTTGGGGGCTGGGGTCGCTCCTCTCGTGGGAGCGTGGATTGAAATAATAATTTCCAAGGCTATGAAAAAGGCTGATGAAGTCGCTCCTCTCGTGGGAGCGTGGATTGAAATGTTTTACAAACTGTCGGAGGAACTCGGAATGGCAGTCGCTCCTCTCGTGGGAGCGTGGATTGAAATGCCAAACAGAGTCTATGATAACAGCCGGAAAGATGTCGCTCCTCTCGTGGGAGCGTGGATTGAAATATAAATCTCGATTTGTTCTGACATCGTAGCACATGTCGCTCCTCTCGTGGGAGCGTGGATTGAAATCTACAGACCGCCCAAAGTGGCGGTTTCGACTATGTCGCTCCTCTCGTGGGAGCGTGGATTGAAATAGGCGTTGCACCTCTTGAGCCTGATATAAATATAGTCGCTCCTCTCGTGGGAGCGTGGATTGAAATTATGCTATTCTAACAACTGCATTTTTAATATTTGAGTCGCTCCTCTCGTGGGAGCGTGGATTGAAATTTTAGATTTAAAATAATTACTATCAAATAACTTTGTCGCTCCTCTCGTGGGAGCGTGGATTGAAATATGCTCATTATACCTCCAATAAAAATAATATTTGTCGCTCCTCTCGTGGGAGCGTGGATTGAAATAATAGGCTTTATGTATTTAATACAGCAAGACAGAGTCGCTCCTCTCGTGGGAGCGTGGATTGAAATTTTCTGCGCTTGCTGTTTTAATTTGCGGTCAAACTGGTCGCTCCTCTCGTGGGAGCGTGGATTGAAATTCATATTTCTAATGAATTTGTTAATTCGGGGGATGGTCGCTCCTCTCGTGGGAGCGTGGATTGAAATTAATGTAGATTTTAAATCTATACCATATGAACCTCGTCGCTCCTCTCGTGGGAGCGTGGATTGAAATCTTGAAAGTGTAAACAAGCGTGACTTTGATAGGTCGCTCCTCTCGTGGGAGCGTGGATTGAAATACAAAAGGTGAAGCCATCAGAAGAGGAATACATTGTCGCTCCTCTCGTGGGAGCGTGGATTGAAATACCACGAATTGGCACCATGCGAGCCGATAGAGTTTTGTCGCTCCTCTCGTGGGAGCGTGGATTGAAATAAACATTTTCCATGAGTTGGTGCGCCCGACTTGTGTCGCTCCTCTCGTGGGAGCGTGGATTGAAATCCAACCGCTTTTATTTTATCATTGTGCCACATGTGTCGCTCCTCTCGTGGGAGCGTGGATTGAAATGACTTGACTAAAGTATATCAAACATTAAGCACTAGTCGCTCCTCTCGTGGGAGCGTGGATTGAAATATCGAGAAAACTATTAATTGTTTTAGTTGCTACGTCGCTCCTCTCGTGGGAGCGTGGATTGAAATCAAAAATAAGTGATTTTAGCTATATTAAGTACGAGTCGCTCCTCTCGTGGGAGCGTGGATTGAAATACTTATGGAAGTTGTAAGCACTGTTATTACAACTGTCGCTCCTCTCGTGGGAGCGTGGATTGAAATTTTATCATACTTCATACACATGTCATAGATATATGTCGCTCCTCTCGTGGGAGCGTGGATTGAAATATATAACATACGGTCAAACATGTCTGTGTAACGTCGCTCCTCTCGTGGGAGCGTGGATTGAAATAAAATATTCATCAATGAATTTCAATACAGTTTTTGTCGCTCCTCTCGTGGGAGCGTGGATTGAAATGTATCATATAGCCCCCCTGGATTTCGGGGAAGGGGGTCGCTCCTCTCGTGGGAGCGTGGATTGAAATCTACAACTGAATTAAATGAAATTAGTGAGGTTACTGTCGCTCCTCTCGTGGGAGCGTGGATTGAAATCTTGAGAACAGCGATTTCAGTCTCATTTTCTGCGTCGCTCCTCTCGTGGGAGCGTGGATTGAAATAATCGTGAGTACGACAGCAATTTAAGCTATCCTACAACGTCGCTCCTCTCGTGGGAGCGTGGATTGAAATAAGTGGAGATAGCGTTGATGGTGGAACATTTACAGTCGCTCCTCTCGTGGGAGCGTGGATTGAAATAAACGTTGGAGGACATACTAGCGGCGTGGGTTGTGGGTCGCTCCTCTCGTGGGAGCGTGGATTGAAATCTGATGGTTCTTTTGGTAAACATGTCCGCTTTGCCCGTCGCTCCTCTCGTGGGAGCGTGGATTGAAATATAGAATTAGCCTCTTTGAAGTTAAGACCAAGAAGTCGCTCCTCTCGCGGGAGCGTGGATTGAAATACTGAAAAGATAGAAAAGCTTAAAGAGTTTGAGGTCGCTCCTCTCGTGGGAGCGTGGACTGAAATATCAGCATATGAACCTATACACAATCATAATATGCTGCGTTATTGTAGAATTAGTAGTTAAGTCTATTTTTATAGCAATAACGCGGCTTATAAATAATACATCAGATAATATTGTTGCAAACTAGCAAATAGCAGGTATAATAAAGAGTAACATATTAACAAGGAGGCATATTCATTGGGCATTTACGTTAATCCGACAGGAAGATCGTTTGAGCTTGCGATAAATTCAGAGATTTTTGTTGACAAAAGCGGTCTGATTAAAGAAACGAATAAGTGTATAAATACATTACAAAGGTATATGTGTGTAAGCCGTCCAAGGCGATTCGGAAAGTCAATGGCCATGGATATGCTTTCAGCATATTATGGTCGAAAGACTGATGCAGAAAATTTATTTAAAGGCCTTAAAATAAGTCATGATGAGTCGTATGACAGACATATTAACAAGTATGATGTACTCAAAATTAATATGCAGGACTTTTTGAGTGTTACACACAGTGTTGATGATATGCTTAAAATGTTGTGCGAATACATTACGGATGATTTTTCAATAGAGTGTAAGGATATTATTTTTCGGGACAAGTCAAATATTGTGAGAGTAATGCAGGATGTTTTTATGTCTACAGGCAGGCCGTTTGTGATTCTTATTGATGAATGGGATTGTCTGTTTAGAGAATTTACGCAGGATAAAGAAGCGCAGAAGAAATACCTTGATTTTTTGAGAGGCTGGCTTAAGGATAAAGACTATATAGCGCTTGCATACATGACAGGTATACTGCCGATTAAAAAATATGGTTCACATTCTGCTCTTAATATGTTCACGGAATATTCCATGACAGATATGGGAGCTTTGGCAGAGTACTTTGGCTTTACAGATGATGAGGTCAGAGAATTGTGTGACAGATATGATATGGACTTTGAAGAGGCAAGGGCATGGTACAATGGATATAAGCTCGTGTCCCATAGCAAATATGGAGTAAAGAAATATGCGATGTACAGTCCGAAGTCTGTAGTAGAAGCCATGCTAAAGCATAAATTTGGTACTTATTGGAATCAGACTGAAACTTACGAGGCTCTCAAGGTTTATATTCAAATGAATATGGATGGTCTAAAAGATGCCGTGATTAAAATGCTTGCCGGTGAAAGTGAGAAAATAAATACAGGCACATTTGAAAATGACATGACATCATTTGCCACAAAGGATGATGTGCTTACACTTTTAGTACATCTTGGCTACCTGACATATGATAGTGAGACGGAAGAGGTTTCAATTCCAAATCGAGAGGTGTCAAAGGAATATCTTAATGCAATTAGTACAATGGATTGGGATGAAGTATCAAAATCAATAAAAGCATCACAAAAATTGCTTGAGAGTTTGTGGAATATGAATGGTGCTGCGGTTGCTGACGGAATTGATAAGGCACATAATGAGATATCTATTTTACGGTATAATGATGAGAATTCTTTAAGCTGTACAATTAATTTGGCATTTTATTCGGCCAGGGAGTATTACTCAATAGTTCGTGAATTACCAACAGGAAAAGGCTTTGCTGATGTATGCTTTATTCCAAGAGTGAGTCATTTGGATAAGCCGGCAGTTGTTATTGAATTGAAATATGATAAGAATGTTGATGGCGCCATTTCACAGATAAAGTCGAGACAGTATGTGGAAGCCTTGAAGGATTATAAGGGTAATTTGCTTCTTGTTGGAATAAATTACGATAAAAAGACAAAAGAACATCAATGTGTGATTGAAAAATGGAAGCTGTAAAGGTGAAATTAGCAGGGAGTATAGCAACAATTAATGCTATACTCCCTGCTATTATATTTTTGGTTGCAAGAATTTAGTTTATGCTATAAAATATTTATAACTGTATGCAGATATTTAATAATCATAATATCTGTCTGTATAATAAAATACGCATAAAGAGGACGAAAGAATGATCAACAAATTAGTAGACAAAATCAAGAAAACAAACGCACCTATCGTAGTAGGTCTTGACCCGATGCTTTCATATGTGCCTGAGCACATCACAAAGAAGGCATTTGATGAGCTTGGAGAGACACCGGCCGGTGCAGCGGAAGCTATCTGGCAGTACAACAAGGCTATTGTGGATGCCACATATGACCTGATTCCTGCGGTAAAGCCACAGATTGCCATGTATGAGCAGTTTGGAGTGGAGGGCCTTAAGGCATTCCAGAAGACAGTGGATTACTGTCATGAGAAGGATCTCGTGGTTATCGGAGATGTAAAGCGTGGAGATATCGGCTCAACATCGGCTGCATATGCCACAGGACATCTTGGAAGGGTACAGATCGGCAGCAAGAGCTATTCTACCTTTGATGAGGATTTTGCCACTGTCAATCCATACCTTGGAACAGATGGTATCAAGCCATTCGTAGATGTATGCAAGGAGGAGAAGAAGGGTATCTTCATTCTTGTAAAGACATCTAATCCATCAAGTGGAGAGTTCCAGGACCGTATGATTGACGGACGTCCATTATATGAGTGGGTAGGTGAGAAGGTTGCAGAGTGGGGAGCTGACTGCATGGGTGATTCATACAGCTATGTAGGTGCGGTTGTCGGCGCAACATACCCTGAGCAGGGTAAGATTCTTCGTAAGGTAATGCCAAAGAGCTTCATCCTCGTACCGGGCTACGGCGCACAGGGAGGCAAGGGAGCAGACCTTGTTCATTTCTTCAATGAGGACGGACTTGGTGCGATTGTCAATTCATCACGCGGTATCATTTGCGCATACAAGCAGGATAAGTACAAGGATATGGGCATCACAGCTGAGAATTTTGCAGATGCATCACGCAAGGCAGTTGAGGATATGATTGAGGATATCTCAGGAGCACTTGCAAATCGTTAATAAGTCATTCAGAAAGCTTAATATATTAACAAACGAAACCAGGGAGATAAAATGGCAGAGAAATTTGAGGAGATTGCAGTTGTAGTTGACCAGAGCTCACTCGGCAATGGCATCTATGACCTCACACTTAAGACAGACAAAATTGCAAAGGCAGCAAGGGCAGGACAGTTTGTATCGGTTTACTCAAACGACAAGAGTAAGCTGCTTCCGCGTCCGATAAGCCTTTGTGGCATAAACAGAGCTGATGACACCATCCGCCTCGTATACCGTGTGACAGGTGAAGGCACGGGAACAGAGGAATTTTCAAAGCTTGTCAGGGGCGATAAGGTAAGGATTTTAGGACCTCTTGGAAACGGCTTTACAGTAGAGCCGGGAAAGAAGGCATTTCTTATCGGCGGAGGAATCGGAGTGCCGCCTATGCTGCAGCTTGCGAAGGATATAAATGCAGGCATTGTGCAGACAGCAGGTGAAGAAAAAAATCCGGGACAGGCAGGTGCAGTATGCGATATGAACATCGTCATGGGCTATCGCGATGAGAATACCTTCCTGCTTGATGAGTTTAAGGAGCAGGCAGCTTCATTTGTCGCCACAGAGGACGGCAGTGTCGGCATAAAGGGCAATGTCATCGATGCGATAAAGGATAATGCTCTTGAGGCAGATGTAATTTATGCATGTGGACCGATGCCTATGCTGCGTGCACTCAAGGCTTACGCTGCAGAGCATGATATGGACTGCTTTGTATCAATGGAGGAGCGCATGGCATGTGGAATTGGTGCATGTCTTGCCTGCGTATGCAAGACAAAGGACAAGGATGCTCACAGCAATGTGAACAACAAGCGTATATGCAAGGAGGGACCTGTGTTTGATGCGAAGGAGGTGGAGCTGTAATGAGTAATATGTCAGTAAATGTGGCCGGTGTTGAGTGGAAAAATCCTGTTACAGTTGCATCCGGCACATTCGGCTCCGGTGCAGAGTACAGCGAGTTTGTTGATTTAAACAGACTTGGTGCAGTCACTACAAAGGGTGTTGCGAATAAGCCGTGGGAGGGAAATCCTACACCGAGAGTAGCAGAGGTGTACGGCGGCATGCTCAATGCAGTCGGACTTCAAAATCCCGGCATCGAGCTTTTCTGCAAGAGGGATATTCCTTTTTTAAAGCAGTTTGATACAAGGATTGTGGTAAATGTCTGCGGTCATTCGCTTGACGAGTATCTTGATGTGGTAAAGCGTCTTGCGGATGAGCCTATTGATATGATGGAAATAAATATCTCATGCCCTAATGTTAAGGAGGGCGGAATTGCCTTCGGAACAGATCCAAAGGGCGTTGAGACAATCACAAGCGAGATTAAAAAATATGCAAAGCAGCCTGTTATCATGAAGCTTTCTCCAAATGTCACAAGCATTGCAGAGATAGCAAGGGCGGCAGAGGCCGGTGGAGCTGATGCGGTTTCGCTCATCAATACCATTACAGGCATGAAGATTGATATAAACAGAAGAAGCTTTGTGCTGGCAAACAAGACAGGCGGCATGAGCGGTCCGGCTGTACATCCGGTTGCAGTGCGCATGGTTTACGAGACAGCACATGCAGTCAATATCCCGATTATCGGAATGGGCGGTATCACAAACGCTGCCGATGCCATCGAGATGATACTTGCCGGAGCTACGGCAGTTTCAGTCGGCACAGCAAACTTTGTGAATCCAAAGACCACAGAGCAGATAGTGGATGGCATCGCAGAGTACATGGACAGGTATGGAGTTAAGGATATTTCAGAGCTTGTCGGCGCGGTTGACAGATAGAGCATAAGGGATAGACGGAGGAGAAAATAATGATTCTGGCAGTAAAATACGTGCCTGCTATGTATGCCACAGTCTGGGCGCTTGTTCCACCTGTTGTGGCTATAGTTCTGGCACTTATTACAAAGGAGGTCTACAGCTCATTATTCGTCGGAATAGTGATCGGCGGACTGTTTTATGGAAATGTATTTCAGTCTGGTTTTTCGGCTGAGAGATCAGTGCTTCACATATTCGAGGACGGACTTGTCGGAGTGCTATCGGATCCGGACAATGTGGGAATACTGATATTTTTAGTCGTGCTCGGTGTCATGGTGAGCATGATGAACAAGGCAGGCGGCTCGGCGGCCTTTGGAGAATGGGCGGGTGAGCACATAAAGACAAGGATCGGTGCCCAGCTTGCAGCTATAATGCTTGGAGTGCTCATATTTATAGATGATTACTTCAACTGTCTGACAGTGGGAAGTGTGATGCGTCCTGTCACCGACAAGCATCAGGTTTCAAGAGCAAAGCTTGCATATCTGATAGATGCCACAGCAGCGCCTGTATGCATCATTGCACCTATATCATCGTGGGCAGCCGCAGTCACAGGCTTTGTAAAGGGAGAGGATGGCTTTTCTATTTTCATAAAGGCCATTCCGTACAATTACTATGCGCTCTTTACCATTGTCGCCATGGTGACACTTGTTATCTTGCAGGTGGATTTCGGTCCTATGGCAAAGCATGAAGCCAATGCCAAAAAGGGCGATCTGTTTACCACAGGAGACAGACCATATGCAGAGTCAAAACAGGATGTGATAAAGGGCAAGGGAAAGGTTATAGACCTTATATTTCCTATACTGGTGCTCATAATATGCTGCATCATAGGAATGATATACACAGGAGGCTTTTTTGACGGAACAGGCTTTGTCGATGCGTTTGCAGGAAGCAATGCGTCGATTGGTCTTATGCTCGGAAGCTTCTTTGCACTGATAATCACCATATGCTTTTACTCAATCAGAAGGGTGCTAAGCTTTACGGATTGCTGTAATTCAATCCCTGAGGGCTTTAAGGCGATGGTACCTGCAATACTTATACTGACCTTTGCATGGACACTAAAGACCATGACAGAAAGCCTTGGCGCCAAGGAATTTGTCGCAGGCTTGGTGGGAGGTGTATCGGGACCGCTCCTTGGACTGTTCCCGGCAATTATATTCGTGGTGGGAGCCTTCCTTGCTTTTGCAACAGGAACCTCATGGGGCACCTTCGGCATACTCATACCGATAGTAGTAAACATCTTCTCAGGCACAAACCATACGATGATGATTATCTCAATCTCAGCATGTATGGCAGGTGCAGTATGCGGAGACCACTGCTCACCGATATCCGATACCACCATCATGGCATCTGCCGGAGCCCAGTGCAACCATATGAACCATGTGTCCACACAGCTTCCGTACGCTGTGCTTGTGGCAGCCATATCATGTCTGACCTACATCATAGCAGGCTTTGTCAGAAATCCGGTAGTACCGTTTATAATAGGAGTGCTTATCCTGATTGGAACCTTTGTCGGAATCAAGTATATTACGAGAACCGATAAGGTAAATGAACAGGAGGAGTAGCTAAAGCACAACTCAAAAGAGTTCTATTTTTCACAGACCTTGTGTCTGCGAATAATAGAACTCTTTTTTTATAGCTATCAATAAAATTTATAGCCCGCTAACAAATATTAATAACCCTAATTACATTTACAAAAATATCAATTAGTGGTAACATATCAATAACTTAGAAATCATATTTGAATGGTAGGAAATCCCGGCCATACAAACTAAGCTCAAACTCATAACATACTCAAAACAAACATTAACAAAAAAGAGGTAATATCAATGGCAAAAATTGCAAAGCAGCTCACTGAGCTGATAGGTCACACTCCGCTTCTGGAGCTGACCAATTATGAAAAAGCCCTTGGGCTTGAAGCAAAAATCATAGCAAAGCTGGAGTATTTCAATCCACTTGGAAGTGTAAAGGACAGGGTGGCGGCAGCTATGATAGAACAGGGCATAAAGGATGGAAAGATAAATCAGGACACAATAATCATAGAGCCGACAAGTGGCAATACCGGAATCGGACTTGCATTTGTGGCAGCCTCAAAGGGACTTCACCTGATACTTATAATGCCTGATACCATGAGCGTTGAGAGAAGAAAAATCGTCACAGCACTTGGCGCAGAGATAAAGCTCACACCGGGGCGTGAGGGTATGAAGGGGGCAATTGATGAGGCGCAGAGACTTAAAGCGCATTATGGCAATGCCTTTATTCCACAGCAGTTTGAGAATCAGGCCAATCCGGATATCCACAGAGCTACAACCGCTCAGGAAATCTGGGAGGATACAGATGGAAAGGTAGATATCTTTGTATCATCTGTCGGAACAGGCGGCACCTGTACAGGCACCGGGCTTGGATTAAGAGACCATAATCCTGATGTAAGGATAGTAGCTGTGGAACCAAAGAGCTCACCGGTACTCTCAGGTGGAAGACCGGGGCCTCACAAGATACAGGGAATCGGTGCAGGCTTTATTCCAAAGGTCATGCGCATGGATATAGTGGATGAGGTGATTCAGGTGGAGAATGAGGCCGCTTTTGACAAGGCAAGAGAGGTTGCAAAGAGCGACGGACTTCTCGTTGGCATATCCTCAGGAGCAGCAATATATGCGGCAACAGAGCTTGCGAAAGGACCTGAGAACAAGGGTAAGAATATCGTGGTGCTGCTTCCGGATACAGGAGAAAGATACCTGTCCACACCGCTTTTTACAGTAAACTAATGGCATATAAACTGACGGCATAAGCTTGCTTTGCCGGAAACTGTAACATGAAAAATGAGAAACATACATGAGAAACATACATAAATATACGGCAGCCCTGCTGTTGACAGTGATGATTCTGTCACTTCTTCTGACAGGCTGCTCAGGAAGGAAGGATGACGGCACAGTCACCATAACCAATGTGTCGTATGATCCGACACGAGAGTTTTACGAGAAATACAACAAAATATTCGAGTCTTACTATGAGAGCGAGCACGGCAAAAAGATAAATGTGATTCAGTCACATGGCGGCTCGGGAGCACAGGCACGCTCGGTTGTGGAGGGCTGTAATGCAGATGTTGTCACACTGGCACTTGAGCATGACATAGACCTGATACAAAATACCGGCTTAATTGATAAGGGCTGGATTGATGAGTTTTCTTACAGCTCGGCACCATACACATCAACAATCGTTTTACTCGTAAGAAAGGGCAATCCAAAGCATATAAGTGACTGGGATGACCTGGTGAAAAAGAATGTGGATGTGATTACGCCTGATCCAAAGAGTAGTGGCGGAGCCTGCTGGAATTTTCTTGCAGCGCTAAGCTATGCGAAGACAAATTATGACAGCCTAAAGGAACAGAAATCGTTTATGAAGAAGCTGTATGAAAATGTCACAATTATGGATTCGGGTGCGAGAGGCTCAACAACCACATTTGTGGAAAACGGTCAGGGAGATGTGCTCATAGCGTGGGAAAACGAGGCACTTACGACCATGGATTCATATCCGGGCAAGTATGAGATAGTGAATCCGTCCGTCAGCATCTTAGCACAGCCCTCTGTTGCTATTGTGGATGACAATGCAAAGAGCAACGGAACACAAGAGGTAAGCAAAGAATACCTACAGTATCTCTACAGTGATGAGGCACAGCAGCTGATTGGCGAAAGCGGCTACAGACCAACCAATCAGGCTATATTAAACCGGTTTTCCGACAAGTTTGATTTGAATATCAGGCTTTGGAGCATAGAGGATTACGGCGGATGGAATGAAGCCTACAAGACATATTTCGATGATGGAGCAATGTTCGATGAAATATACGGCAACTGATAAAACAGCAAAAGAGAAAACTAAATCAAAGAACATAAAGACCAGAGTCATACCGGGCTACAATCTTTCGCTTGGAATAGTGGTCACGATGCTTTCAGTCATCGTTCTCATTCCGTTAGCATCAGTGCTTGTGTATTCGCTAAAGATATCGCCGGGCGATTTCGTGGCACTTATCATGAAGGAGAATGTGAGGAATGCCTTTATCACAAGCATCACCTCATCATTTATCGCAGCAATCGTAAATGTGGTATTTGGACTCATCGTGGCATGGACGCTTGTGAAGTACGATTTTCCCGGGAAATGGCTGCTTGACGGACTTATAGAGCTTCCGTTTGCACTGCCGACAGCGGTTGCGGGCATCACGCTCTCAAAGCTGTACTCAGGCACAGGCTTTTTTGGTAAGGGCCTTGGCAAGCTTGGAATAGATGTGTCTTACACACAGGCAGGAATAGTTGTGGCACTTGTTTTTGTAGGCATTCCCTTCGTAATAAGAGCTGTACAGCCGGTGCTTGAAAAGATGGATAATACATATGAGGAGGCCGCTTATATGCTTGGCGCCACACCCTCTAAGACATTTTTTAAGGTAATACTTCCGGAGCTTCGCCCGGCACTCTTAACAGGCTTTGGTCTTGCCTTTGCCAGAGGCATAGGAGAGTACGGAAGCGTCATCTACATATCAGGCAACAGTGCCAGACATAGGACACAGGTGGTATCCTACGTCATCATGCAGAAGCTTAGCTATATAGATTATGCCAGCGCGACTGCCATAGCACTTGTGATGCTTGTCATATCATTTTTACTGCTGTTATTTGTAAACATAGTGCAGGTTAAACAGTCACAGCGCACTAATTTGTTGTAGAAGGCTGCATATAAATCAAATGCGATGCACACAAACAGGAAAGGAGCACAATGCGATGACCGAACAGGTAAAGCTTGAAAGAAGAAAAAAGATCACAAAGATAATACTCGTCACTGTCACGGTGCTCTTCATATTTGTCATGCTTGTAGTTCCGCTTTTTTCTGTGATGGCAAGTGCTTTAAAGGAGGGGCTTGGATTCTATCTGAAAGCTATCTCCACAAGCTACGTGCTGTCAGCACTCAAGGTGACTTTGATAGCAACAGTTTTTGCGGTAGTTATCAACACCTTCTTTGGAATATGGACAGCGTGGCTGTTGACCAGGTTTTCGTTTAAAGGAAAGCAGGTGCTTGCAACACTTATTGATATACCGTTTTCTATTTCTCCGGTCATCGTAGGACTTGCGTATCTTATGACCTTCGGACGGCTTGGGTGGTTTTATCCGGTTATCAGATGGTTCAATGAGATATTCGGCACGAATGTGAGAATCACCTTTGCAATACCGGGAGTTGTGCTTGCTACGATATTTGTCACGTTTCCGTATGTGTCAAGGGAAATTATACCGGTGCTCAATGCAGAGGGAAAGGATGAGGAAGAAGCCGCAGCGCTGATGGGAGCATCCGGCTTTACGATATTTCGGAAAATAACACTTCCGCAGATGAAGTGGAGCCTGATTTATGGAATTATACTTTGTACGGCGAGAGCCCTCGGCGAGTTCGGCGCGGTAAATGCGCTCTCGAAGACAAGAGGCGAGACATTTACACTGCCGCTTGAGATTGATGCCTTGTATATGTCGGGCACAGACAGCTCGATAACATCGGCATTTGCTGTATCGTCGATACTGTTAATTATTGCATTAATCATTCTTTTTGCAAGAAATATAGTTGAGCATAAATTTAAGAAATTACACTGAGATTTATGGGAAATATGATTTACACTAATGAAATTTGTTACTGCTTACACACCGGTGTGGCAGACAGCTATAGAGTTGCTGTACTAAGAAAGCAGGAAGGAGATAACGTATATGTACGTTGAGATGAAAAATATATACAAAAAATACGGAGACTTCCTGGCATCCGATAATGTGAGCTTTGGAGTGGAAAAGGGAAAGCTTGTGGCGCTGCTTGGTCCGTCCGGCAGTGGCAAGACAACACTTCTTCGTATGATAGCAGGGCTTGAGACGCCAAATTCAGGTGACATATATATAGATGGAAAGCGGGTGAATGATATTCCGGCCTCGAAGAGAGGCATAGGCTTTGTGTTTCAGAACTATGCGCTGTTTAGATACATGACAATATACGACAATGTGGCATTTGGGCTGGAGCTTCAGAAGATGCCGAAAAAGCTTATAAAGGAGCGTGTTACCAAGCTTCTTGAGATGACAGGCTTATCGGGGCTTGAAAAGAGATATCCGAATCAGCTTTCCGGAGGACAGCGTCAGAGAGTGGCATTTGCAAGGGCGCTGGCGCCGAATCCGCAGGTGCTTTTACTGGATGAGCCATTTGCCGCGATAGATGCAAAGGTGCGAGGGGAGCTTCGTACCTGGCTGAAGGAGCTGGTCGAAAAGCTTGGAATCACAAGCATTTTCGTCACACATGACCAGGATGAGGCTGTTGAGGTGGCAGATGAAATCATTATCACAAACCACGGCACGATAGAGCAGATGGGTACACCTCTTGAGATATACAAGTCGCCTGATACACCTTTTGTGGCGCAGTTTATAGGACACACCACAGTCGTTGAAAACTATGACAGGCTAAAAGGCTTTGACAGGATAGAAAATGCCGACAAGGCGGTAATCAGACCTGAGTTTATCAAGATATCAAAAAGTGGCAACTTAGACCGCTATCAGTCAGCGGCAGAGGAGGGCATCGTTACAGATGTGGTATTCAGAGGAAACAGGATGGATATCACAGTCAGCATAAACGGCATCGGGGTGGTCGGCGAGCGCTCACTTGAAAAGGACCTGATAGCAGTCGGCGAGAAAGTGCATGTGCTGATTTACAGGCTGTATATATTTGATGAAGAGAAAACATACCTGATGGAAAACAGCGAGATGCAGGAGCAGGATGTATTCTACATTTAGATATAGGAATAGTCTAAAGCTTGTGATTGAAAGAGGAAGCAGAGGGAGATAAATGAAGATAGAAAACAAAAAAATCCTACACACGGACATCCTCATAATAGGAGGTGGCACGGCGGGCTGTTATGCAGCACTCACCATCCGTGAGAAATCGGATTATTCGATTATAATTGCAGAGAAAGCGAACATAAAGCGAAGCGGATGCCTTGCAGCAGGTGTCAATGCGATAAATGCATACATAGTAAAGGGCAGAAAGCCTGAGGACTATGTAGACTACGCAAAAAAGGATGCTGACGGCATAGTAAGGGAAGATTTACTCATGACTATGTCAGAGGGCTTAAACCGTGTGACGGACAAGATGGAAAAGCTTGGACTTGTCATATTAAAGGATGAAAACGGTGAGTATGTAGCCAGAGGAAACCGAAATATCAAGATAAACGGCGAGAACATGAAGCCGATTTTGGCAGAAGCTGTTTCAAAGCTTACGGACTGTACAGTGATAAACAGAATCAATATCACGGACTATATAGTTGAGAACAACACCATAAAGGGTGCATACGGATTTTCAATCGAGGATGCAACAGCCTATGAAATCAGAGCTAAAAAGGTGCTCTGTGCAACAGGCGGAGCGGCCGGTTTATACAGGCCAAACAATCCGGGATTTTCAAGGCACAAGATGTGGTATCCTCCGTTTAATACAGGCGCAGGATATGCGATGGGCATAAGAAGCGGAGCTGAGATGACCACCTTTGAGATGAGATTTATCGCACTCAGATGCAAGGACACAATTGCACCGACCGGAACAATTGCACAGGGAGTCGGGGCAAAACAGGTCAATTCTCTTGGAGAGGTTTACGAGACAAAATACGGCCTTACCACATCAGAGCGTGTATACGGAACGGTCATGGAAAATCTCGAGGGAAGAGGTCCTTGCTACTTAAGGACAGAGGGCATCTCTCCACAGCAGGATGAGTCATTAAGAAAGGCATATCTCAACATGGCACCAAGCCAGACACTCAAGTGGGTGGAGGCAGGTAAGAATCCAAGTGAGCAGAATGTGGAGATAGAGGGCACCGAGCCGTATATCGTAGGTGGCCACACAGCGAGCGGCTACTGGGTAAATACCGAGCGTGAGACTACAATCCACGGACTTTATGCTGCTGGAGATGTGGCAGGAGGATGTCCACAGAAATACGTTACAGGAGCTATGGTAGAGGGTGAAATCGCTGCGATAGATATGGTTTCAAAGCTTGATGCAGATACCTCCGACGGAAGTCCTGACACATCAGCATTTGATGAGAAAAAGGCGCTTGACGCAAAAGCTTCAGAGTACGACCATTTCCTCACTGAAAGGTCCCAGATGTTTACAACAGAGGCTATAGAGGAAGCCATGCAGAAGGTCATGGACAACTACGCAGGCGGTATTTCCACACATTATCAGTTCAACGGCAAGCAGCTTGCGCTGGCAAAGGAAAAGATAAATCATCTGATAGAGCTGACCGGTGATTTATATGCATCGGATATGCACGAGCTTATGTTCATATATGAGCTTAAGGAGAGGCTTACGGTATGTCTTTCGGTCATAGCACATCTTGGTGCGAGAAAGGAGACCAGATGGCATAGCTTTGCTGAGAATCTGGATTATCCCGACAAGAGTGATGATTGGATGAAATACGTCAATTCCAGATACGAAAACGGGCAGCTTCACATGATTTACAGAGAGCTTGTCGGAAGGGAGGCGCGTTATGAGCATAATGATTGATAAAGCAAAGTGTAAGGGCTGTGGCATGTGTACAAGTGTATGCCCCGGAAGCCTGATATATCAGGATTCAGAGAAAAAAGCCTTTATCAAATATCCTAAGGACTGCTGGGGCTGTGCCTCATGCATCAAGGAATGTCATTTTGGCGCTATTGCTCTTTATCTTGGAGCAGACATAGGAGGCATGGGAAGTCTCATGACAGTAAAAAGCACACCGGACACGCTGACCTGGGATATCAAAAAGCGCGACGGAAGCAAGGAAGAGATTCTTATCAACAAGAAGGAATCCAATAAATATTAAAGAAAAGGATGGTAACAGACATGGGTGAATTATCACATCTTGACGAACTCGAAGCAGAGGCAATATACATAATACGTGAAGTAGCCGCAGAGTGCGAGAAGCCGGTTATGTTGTACTCAATTGGAAAGGACAGCTCGGTAATGCTTCATCTTGCAATGAAGGCATTTTATCCGGAGAAGCCGCCATTTCCGTTTTTACATGTAAATACAACCTGGAAATTCCATGAGATGATAGAATTCAGAGATCGCATTGCTAAGGAAAAGGGCATCGAGATGCTTGAATATATAAATCAGGATGGCGTAAAGCAGGGCATCAATCCATTTGACCACGGCTCAGCATACACAGATATCATGAAGACACAGGCGCTCAAGCAGGCGCTCGACAAATACGGCTTTACGGCAGCGTTTGGCGGCGGCCGAAGAGACGAGGAGAAATCAAGAGCCAAGGAGCGAATCTTCTCCTTCAGAAATGAAAACCACGCATGGGATCCAAAGAACCAGCGCCCGGAGATGTGGAAGCTCTACAACTCCAGAATCAAAAAGGGCCAGGAGGTACGAGTTTTCCCACTGTCAAACTGGACAGAGAAGGATATCTGGCAGTATATAAAGAGAGAGAATATCGAGATTCCTTCACTTTACTTTGCAAAGGAAAGACCTGTTGTATACAGAGACGGCAACATCATCATGGTAGATGACGACAGAATGAAGCTTCGTCCGGGTGAGAAAATCCAGATGAAGAGTGTACGTTTCAGAACTCTCGGCTGCTATCCACTGACAGGTGGTGTGGAGTCGACAGCGGATACACTTGATGAGATTATTGATGAGACACTCAGTGCTGTTTCCTCAGAGAGAACCACCCGTGTCATAGACAACGAGGCGGCAGGCAGCATGGAAAGAAGAAAGAGGGAGGGATATTTCTAAAATGAGCGGATTACTTAAATTTATTACATGCGGAAGCGTGGACGACGGAAAATCAACTCTGATCGGACATATATTATACGATTCAAAGCTGCTCTATGCAGATCAGGAAAAGGCATTGGAGCTTGACAGTAAGGTCGGAAGCCGTGGCGGCGCCATCGACTACTCACTCCTCCTCGACGGACTGATGGCAGAGAGAGAGCAGGGAATCACAATCGATGTGGCTTATCGTTACTTCACAACAGATAAGAGAAGCTTTATCGTGGCAGATACACCGGGCCATGAGGAGTACACAAGAAACATGGCTGTAGGTGCATCCTTTGCAGACCTTGCGGTAATTTTAATAGATGCAAAGCAGGGCGTATTGGTTCAGACAAGAAGACACGCAAGAATCTGCGCGCTCATGGGAATCAACTACTTTGTATTTGCTGTAAACAAGATGGATCTTGTAGGCTACGACGAGAAGCGTTTCGATGAAATCACAAAGCAGATTATTGAGCTTACAAAGGAGCTTGAACTTAAAAATGTAGTAATCATTCCTGTTTCTGCAACAGAGGGTGACAATGTCACGACAAAGTCTGAGAATATCCCATGGTACAAGGGACCTGCTCTTTTATCATACCTTGAGGATGTTGACATAAAGGATGAGAACGAGGAAGAGGGCTTTTACATGCCTGTACAGAGAGTCTGCCGTCCTGACCACACCTTCCGTGGCTTCCAGGGCCAGATAGAGGCCGGAGAGGTAAAGGTGGGCGATGAAATCACCACACTGCCAAGCAATGAGACAGCCCATGTAAAGAGCATCCATGTGGGTGATAAGCTAAGCGATAGCGCATTTACAGGCCAGCCGGTTACAATCCAGCTTGACAGAGAGGTGGACGTATCAAGAGGCTGCGTGCTCACAATCGGTTCAGGAGCAAAGGTTGCTTCATCTATCACAGCTACAATACTCTGGATGGATGACGATGAGCTCTTTAAGGGAAAGAATTTCTTCTTCAAGCTGGGTACCAAGTCAATACCGGGCATCGTAACAGAGATAGAGCATACCATCGACGTAAACACAGGTGAGGAAAAGCCTGCCGACAAGCTTAAAAAGAACGAGATAGCAGTTGTAAAGATTGCATTCTCGGACAAGATAGTCTGCGATAAGTTCAAAAATCACAAGACACTAGGTGAGTTCATCTTAATCGACCGTGTGACCGATATGACATCTGCCTGTGGTGTGGTTGAAGAGGTACACACAGAGGAAAGCGGCCTCTACGAGGGCAGAGTAGACAGAAACGTAAGAGCTGCAATCAAGGGCCAGAAGGCAATCACCGCCGTATTCGTAGACGGAGTGGATGGTGTAAACCGCGGCTTTGTGGAGGATGTCGAGAAAGCCTTAAATATAGACGGACGCCATACTTATCTCTACGCACCAAAGGAGGGTGAGGACTTCGTAAATGTAGTCAAGCACCTAAGTCATGCAGGAATACTCGTACTTCTGCTCATCAGCCAAAAGCAGGAGAAGGAGCTTGCAGCCGACAAAGTTGAGTTCACAAAGGACTGGAACAAAAACGGCAGAGATGTGGACAAGGCTGCGGAGTTTATCAAAAAGCAGTCAGTATATGACGGCGTGATCGTAAACACAAGTGAGTATATCTAATAAAAAGGGTACTTGATTTCTCAAGTACCCTCATGTATAATCTACTTAGAAAGTGAATCGGATATGACTCCGATTTGCCCTCAGTGCTAAAATGTTATAAGAATAGCATCCTAAACTTTGGACGGTGTGGGATGCTATTTCTTTTTATTATTATGATTGTCTATGTATGACAGAGCCGCAAAAACAACTAATATTTCCACGTTGAAAAGCACGCCCCAATGTGGTAAAATTGACAAAGATAATTTAAAGAAAAACACACAGGAGGATTAACATACAATGGAAAGCTACAAGAGCGAATTTATAGATTTCCTACCTGCTCCTTTATCTTAACCCTTGTGAATGCCCTCAAATGCTTGATTTTACAGGCTTTGAGGGCATTTTTAATTTGAGAGGAAACTATCGTAACTTATCATAAAATGGTGTAATTTGATGAAAAAAGTGTGTAGTAAAGTGTGTAGTAATTCGTAGGAAGGATACGCTAAATATCAAGAGTGGCAGTTAAACGGTGGAAGAGTGGGAAGCGGGTCGAAGAAAGCCTCCTGAGTATATTCCACGGTTGAAAAAGTATCAGATTATGTATGAACAGCAATTTGGGAAGCAAAACAAGAAGGAACACGATGATACTGTTTGAGGTCACAGTTTGTGACCTCAGAATGAGTACACAGATTGTAGACTTGAAGTCGCAATTTGCGACTTCAAAAATGGATTGGAGGATTCGATGGCAAAAGATAATAGTGAATTGATTGACGTAAATTCAGATGTAAAGGATAGGGTTATGGAAGTGAGTCATATTCAGAGTCTTATATATGTTATTAGAGGAAAACAGGTAATGCTCGATAGTGACTTGGCAATTTTGTATCAAGTTGAAACAAAAACTTTTAATCAGGCTGTAAAAAGAAATATTGAAAGATTTCCTGAGAATTTCAGGTTTCAACTAAAAAAGGAAGAGTACGACTCTTTGAGGTCACAATTTGTGACCTCAAAAGAAGGGAGAGGTGGAAGAAGATATCTGCCATATGTTTTTACAGAACAAGGTATTGCAATGCTTTCTGCGGTGCTGAGGAGTGATATTGCAATACAAGTCAGTATCAGGATAATGGAAACATTTGTTGAAATGCGTAAATATATGGCAAACACGTCACTTTTGTATGATCGCATGAATGCAATAGAAGAAAGACAGATAACTTATCAAAATGAAACAAATGAGAAATTTGATAAAGTATTTGCATATATTTCTGACCACGAAGAATCACAGCAGAAAATCTTTTTTGATGGACAGATATATGATGCGTTTAGCTTACTGATAGATCTGGTAGCTAGTGCAACGAAAAGTCTTGTATTGGTCGATAATTATGTCGATGTGGGAACTTTAAATATTCTGTCCAAGAAGAAAGAGAATGTATCGGTAACGATTTACACAGTTAGAAAAACCAGATTGTCAGAAAAAGATATTGAAACTTTCAATCAACAGTATCCCAAACTTGAAGTGAACTACACAGGTGTATTTCATGACAGGTTTTTAATCATTGATGACAAAAAAGCGTATCACATTGGTGCATCATTAAAAGATGCAGGAAAGAAATGTTTTGCTATAAGCTTATTAAACGATTCTGGTGTGATATATGATATTTTACAGAGGCTGGATATAGAAACAGAAGAAAACGAATCATAAAGAGGGATAATGACTTGGGGTGGGTAACACCCAAGTCCCCCCCCACATCGGAAAGGGAATAGAAGATTTCAATAAGTAGTAGAGATGTGAAAAAAAGCAGTCCGAAGCGGTAAGCGAAGGGCTGCTTTTGTCTGTCTGACGGAGTCTTTTTTCCGTCAGGCAGACCTGTGGGGATGATGTGCCCTGCTGACGAAGCATCGCTTACACAAAGGCTACGAAGAAATACCAAGACGGATGCAGATGATAGCGGTTCTTATGGACAGTATAGCTATAACAGATACAGTTTAGACAACATCTGCAACCAAATGGCTACAAAGCAGAGCAACAGTAGAACCACAACAGGGGCATGACACTGCAATTTACCGGTGCAGACCACAATTTCTATTAGTATGTAGCCATAATCCGGTGCAATCGTAGCCAAAACACAATAACTGAAAATACCAAAAAATGAAGCCATGAAACAATTGGAAGAAAAGGCAGCAATGCCAATTCAACCAATGAGTTTTGTGGCTTTTTTTACAGATAAAAAGAAGGAGGACACTATGGGGAAACGAACAAGAGACGAGGTAATCTATTCTCGTGTGGATTACCGTGTAAAACAGGAATTTGAATCACAGATGAAGGAGAGCGGATATAAGACTTCCGCTGATTTCATCGACTATCTGCTCCGGGGCAACAAGGGCAGGCAGATTGACGGGACAACATTAAAGCAGTTTATGGAGGTCATGAATGAGGTCTGCTACGAACTGAAAAAGCAGGGAGTCAATATCAACCAGCTGGCAAGGAATATCAATGCCTATCCGGATTTGATATCCATGACAGCATTTGAACCGTTCCAGAGAGTATTCCGGCGGTTGGAAGACTCAGTATTAAAACTATATGAAAAGGTGGTGAGTTAGATGGCAGTATATGGAAATGTCAATGTAAAATATGCTCCATGCAAGTCTGTGGCACAGCTTCACAGTGCTGCAGATTATATTCTGGGGAAGAAGAAGGAACAGCTAAGTTCCAGTGTTATCAAGACAAAGTCGGAGTTATATAATGCTTTTGGCTGCAATCGGGATAACTTTGCAAACAGTGTCCTTATGACAAGGAAAATGCATCAGAAGAAGTATAGCCGGTTCTTCCCGCGGGACATTCTGGCACAGAAGCTATCAATATCCTTTCATCCGGAGGACAATGATAAGCTGACTTATGCAGAGGCTTACAAGATGGCAGAGGACTTTGCTCGTGAGTTCTTCTGGAAAAAGGGATTTGAGGTATTGTTTGCGGTTCATGTGGATACGGAGCATGTTCACGTGCATTTTCTGGTAAATAACTGTAATCAGAAGGATGGTTCTTCCTTTCGGAGAGGTCCGAAGGAGCTGGTGGAAATGTCGGAATATTTTGGAGAACAGTGCAGGAGCCGGGGCTTGACACACTCTGTCCGTGACAGCTTCTACAATCCGGATAAGACCAGGGAGGAACGCACCTTAGCGGAAAATCATATGCAGAAAAGGGGAAAACTTTCTTTCAAGGATGAAATGCGTGTGTATATCAGACTTGCCATGAATGATCCGACCACGCAGAACATTCATGATGTGGTGAATATGTTAGAAAGAACCTATCATATGAATGTAAGGCTGAAAGGTAATACCATTAGCTATGCCCTTCCCTATCGTAGCAGTAATGGAGGCAAGGTAAAGGCAGTACGAGGCAGTAAGCTTGGTAAGCGATTCACGGTTGCAGGCATCAGGGAGTATATGAAACAGAAGGAAAAAGAGGATTGGTTTGATTATCCAAGGCAGGAGCAGGACATCGAGCATTCCAGTCAGTCCATGAAGGATTATCCCAGATGGGAAGAGGATGAGGAGGAAGTGAAGGAGTCTGCTTCTAAGGCTAAAAAGCAGATACCAACACAGGAGTCACAGCCGACCAGAAAACCGGATGTTTCTGTATATGAGGCATATGACGAGTTTCAGGAAAAACATGAGATACCGGAGAATGACGAGTCTTTCTTTTATGGTGCTGCATTTGATGACTTCAATAAAGAGTGGCAGGGACTTGATGCAGGCGCAGGCTCGGTAAGTACTGAGTTTGGCACAACAAATAACTCAACCGACGCAGAACCATATAATGAGGATGAGTTAGACGAATTACTTGATAACAATTCGTCAACGGTGCCGGTTCAAAATAAGCCGTTTCCATCTCCAGCAGAATACCGCAAGCTCTCTCTGGAAAAACGTGCTAAACTTCTTCCGCCACCTTCTGATGACCGAATTGAAGAACTAAAGAAGTATCAGGACAGAATGGGATATACCGAAGAATCCATGCGGAGTATGCGTTACAAGATGTCTGTATATGATGATTTTACCGAGGAATATGATTATCGTGTGAAATACAACAGAAATCATTCTTCAGAGGAGCAGCTAAAAGCACAAGCGGAACAGCAGATAATCACACCGGTTCGTAGACGTGGGCGTGGCAGATGACAAGGCTTTGATTGCCTTTCAAACTCACTTTCGGTAAGAAAAACTCCATTGCACATAAAATGATTTTGAGCTATAATTTTAATGGATTTTTGTATGAAAGGCGGGTATGATATATTACCAAACATTATGCTGGTAGGAGCAGAGCAGGAGTTATCACAGACGGGAAAAGAACACCGTTTGAAAGAAGCTATTGCCCCCGTAGCGGAAAAGTATGATTATATCATTATAGACACGCCGCCCTCTTTGGGTGTGTTGACCGTAAACGCATTTACGGTGGCAGGTGATATTCTGATACCGACCACAGCGGGCATATTTGCCACAACAGGAATTAACCAGCTTAACGAAACAGTAAGGAGCGTACAGCGGTACTGCAATCCTAATGTAAAGATAACGGGTATTCTGTTTACAAGGTTCAATCCGAGAGCAAACATCAGCAAGCAGATAAAGGAACTTACGGAACAGTTGAGCGAGTACATTTCTGCACCGATATATAAGACCTATATTCGGTCAGCGGTAGCGGTAGAGGAAGCACAGGCAAACAGAACAGATATATTTGAGTATGCGGAGAAGTCCACCGTATCAGAGGACTATAAAGCCTTTATAGAGGAATTTTTGAAAGGAGAGGTAGAGAGTAATGGCAGGAAAGGCAAAATTTGACCAAGAAGCGGCGTTTAAGTCGATTATAGGTGCAGGAGCAAGCGAGGGTTCAGAGAAGCCAGTGGCAAAAGGCAGACCAAAAGCGGAGTGGGAAACAAAGAAGCCCATAAAAAAGCGTGTGAGCATTGGAACGAGGGTGGCTTAGCAAAGGTTTGGATAGATAAGGACGGGTATCTTTGTATCGAATATGAAAGCGGCGAATGGTGGCACTACAACGATAAAGGAGAGTGGTGGTAGATGAAAGTAGGAAAGTATCAGATAGGACGTTTCCATGCGATTATTCGCAAGGAATACGCAGACGGAAGTGTTGACTATTGGCAGGGATATAAGACATTATTAAATGAAGAATGAGGTGAAGAGAATGAATAAGAAACAAAAGAAAATATTTTTTTGTGTTTGTATGATTTTTTTTCTGTTTTTAATTGTTACTATATATTTATTGAAGCAGAAATCACCATATGAATATTTGAAAGAACAAAAAGGAATGACAGCACAAACTACTGCAAATGAATGTTTGGAAGAAATTCGATTCGACAATAAATATATAGTGTTTTTCATAAATGAGAATGGAAATCTATCATGTGCAGTTATGAAGAAGAAGATATTTTCTTATGAAATATTAAGAATTAGTGGAGAACTATCACAGAGCAAGAATAGTAAAAATTATTTATTTAGTTCATACGAAGATAATGGATATAAATGGATTGATTGGGGTGTGATAAATGATAGTGATATTGAATCAGTATTATCTAATGATAACAAGATGAATATTATTGATAATTTGCAGTATTCATTTAGAATATGTTGGATTATTGGAAACGGAGAAGAGAATACGCCACCAGAGCATGAAGAAATAAAAATAGGTAGTTCAATTTGAACTACCTATTTTTTATGGTTAGTTTAATAATATATTCCGGTAATATTGCAAACTAAAGACCATTGATTTTTTACATTACTTAATGTAAATCCAGCCGAAACGCTATCACTTCCTACATTCATAGAAACACTACCTGTTGTTTTTTGATAGGTATGAATATATTTTAAGACAGCTTCTGCCGTGTTACCATTTCCAGTCATAGTATTCTTTTTGATATTAATAGTTGCATTTATATTTTTATTATAATTTGCAAAATGGTCTTCAAAAAGACTTTCTTCAAAAGACCATACTCTTCCACCGTTTGCGATAGAGTCAACCATTGTAGGATAAGTGACTTTTCCAGTTAAATCAGTCGCCGAGCATGAAGATGAATTTGTAGTAAATAAACCAGACCAAGTAATTCCCATAAAATCTTTACCTATGGCTGGATTTTTTTCTGAACTTGTAAAAGCCCCAAAGTCCCAATTTGCGTTTCCATTTAATTTACATGAGACGCTTTTTCCAGAGATAGATTGAGAACCAGAAAAAGTAAGTGTTAATTTTCCATAGGTTCTTTTAGCAGCACGACTTGTAGACATTGTGTTAATGTTGGAGAAATTATCAATACCAATATTTTCAACTTCGTCTTTAGATAAAAGACGACTATTAGAAACATAAATATCTTCATTTTTATCGGTAGCAAGAGTTTCTTCTACAAAAACTGTTGCTGTTATCGTATCAAGTTGCTTTGATTCGTTGTTAAGTGAATAGTTATTAGGTGCAGGTGATGTTTCTGTTACAATATAAGCATCTGGAAATTCTGGGGAGTAAATTATATTGTTAGTTTTTGTTACAGTATCATTTGAGATATTATTAGATTCTTTTGCAAATGTCGTTGTAGACATTCCCATAACCATAACAGCAGTAAGTGCAAGATTTACAAGTTTCTTAAAATGTTTTTTCATCATAGGCAATACCTCGCTTTCTTTGAAAAATCAATGGTTTACATAAGGCATCATAGCATATTGTCAATATTTTGTTATGTAAAAAATGAAAAATTCTGTAAATTTATAAACGCAATAATGATATAACAGAAAA
>OCAK01000677.1_pt1 | contig 26846 bp, 22 predicted proteins | sample 1538301 | NCBI WGS metagenome assembly OCAK01 (sample SAMEA2580285, study PRJEB22360) | human gut metagenome | biome: human gut; feature: human-associated habitat; material: faeces | place: Denmark | collected 2008/2010 | reverse complement strand
GGAGAAAATGAAGAAAAAGGACGATGCTCTGACAATTTGTCTGGAGCGTACTGAGGATATTCTTGGCTGGCTGGGGAATCACCGCAAAGAAGGGCAATTCCTCTGCGGCTTTTCCATGGAAACCCAGAACCTGCTGGAAAACTCCAGAGCCAAGCTGGAGCGAAAGAACCTGGATATGATTGTTGCCAATAATTTAAAGGTGGAAGGGGCTGGCTTCGGAACCGATACGAACGTAGTTACCTTGATCACAAAGGATATGGAGCTGGAGCTTCCCCTTATGGATAAGGCAGAGGTGGCTGACAGGCTGCTGACGGAGATTCTGGGGAAAATGAAAGGGAATTGAAGCTTATGAGGGCATATTTCTGGCTGCAGCGAAACAGACAGGATTGATGGGCCAAGAATTTATGGAACAGTCAGGGGAAGTCCTTGACTTATGATTTCAATCATAATAAAATGAAGATTCGAGGACAGGAATTGTAATCATTATGAAGGACGGAGGACAAAATTTTGCCGCAGATAGATAACCAGATAATAGAGGAAATAAAAAAGCGAAGGACATTTGCAATTATATCTCATCCCGATGCAGGTAAGACAACTCTGACAGAGAAATTTCTGCTGTATGGAGGCGCTATTAACCTGGCTGGTACTGTAAAGGGGAGGAAAGCCTCTAAGCATGCGGTTTCTGACTGGATGGAGATCGAGAAGGAGAGAGGTATTTCCGTTACGTCCTCTGCCATGCAGTTTAATTACAATGGATTCTGCATCAATATCCTGGATACGCCGGGGCATCAGGACTTCTCAGAGGACACCTACCGTACCCTCATGGCTGCGGATTCCGCGGTTATGGTGATTGACGGCTCTAAGGGTGTGGAGGCCCAGACCATCAAGCTTTTTAAGGTTTGTGTTATGCGCCATATTCCCATTTTCACCTTTATTAACAAATTTGACCGTGAGGCCAGAGACCCGTATGAGCTGATGGACGAGATTGAGGATGTACTGGGAATCCGCACCTGTCCGGTGAATTGGCCGATTGGCTGTGGAAAGAGCTTTAAAGGGGTTTATGATCGGTTTACCAGAAAAATCACCACCTTCACAGCTGCCATGGGAGGAGCAAAAGAGGTTGAGAGCCGGGAGTTTGGAGTAAATGCAGAGGATGTAGACAGCGCAATCGGGCTTGACTATCGCCAGCAGCTTCTAGAGGACATTGAGCTTTTAGATGGAGCCAGCGATGAGCTGGATATGGAGCGGGTTCAGAGAGGAGACTTGTCTCCTGTGTTTTTCGGATCTGCCCTGACCAACTTCGGTGTTGAAACCTTTTTGGAACATTTCCTGAAAATGACGACTCCTCCTCTGCCCAGACGTACCCTTACCGGGGAGATTGATCCGTTCCGAGTGGATTTTTCCGCCTTTGTATTTAAGATTCAGGCGAATATGAACAAGGCCCACAGAGACAGGATTGCATTTATGCGCGTTTGTTCCGGCAGGTTTGACGCAGGTATGGAGGTAAATCACGTCCAGGGGGGCAAAAAAATCCGCCTCACCCAGCCCCAGCAGCTAATGGCTCAGGACAGAAAGATTGTTGAAGAGGCATATGCCGGCGATATTATCGGTGTCTTTGACCCCGGTATTTTTTCCATTGGAGATACCTTGTGTTCCTCCAATGATACCTTTGAGTTTGAGGGGATTCCCACCTTTGCGCCGGAGCATTTTGCGCGGGTACGTCAGGTAGATACCATGAAGCGTAAGCAATTTATAAAGGGAGTGAATCAGATTGCCCAAGAGGGAGCCATTCAGATTTTTCAGGAGTTTAACTCCGGTATGGAGGAAATTATTGTAGGTGTGGTAGGCGTGCTGCAATTCGAGGTTCTAACCTACCGTTTGAAAAATGAATATAACGTGGAGGTCATTCTGGAGAAACTGCCCTTTGAACACATCCGCTGGGTAGAGAACCCGCAGGAGGTGGATGTTGCAAAGCTGACTGGAACCTCTGATATGAAGCGGATCAAGGATTTGAAGGAAAATCCCCTGCTGCTGTTTATTAACAGCTGGAGCGTAGGTATGGTGTTAGAGCGGAATCCGGGACTGAGGCTGAGTGAATTTGGGAGGGCATAGGCCGCCTTAAGCATGTAAATAAAAGGAGACGAAATGATGTACAAGGATCAAATTGAACGCTATATGGATGCTCATAGGGACGAAATGATTGAGGATATCTGCAGGCTTTGCAGAATTAACAGTGAAAAAATGCCGTATATAGAAGGTAAACCCTTTGGAGCAGGAGCCTTTGACGCCCTTCAGTCTGCCCTGGCTATGGCGGAAGGGTACGGCTTTTCCACTGTTAATTATGATAACTATGTGGGAACGGCAGATTTGAATGATAAGGAGCGTCAGCTGGATATTCTGGCTCATCTGGATGTAGTTCCAGCAGGAGAGGGATGGACGGTGACGGAGCCCTTTGAGCCGGTTGTTAAGGATGGAAGGCTTTATGGGAGGGGAACAGCTGACGACAAGGGACCGGCTGTGGCAGCTCTCTATGCCATGAGGGCTGTAAAGGAGCTGGGAATTCCCGTGACGAAAAATGTACGCTTGATTCTGGGGACGGATGAGGAGTGCGGAAGCTCTGATATCAAATATTATTATGACAGGGAGAAGGAAGCGCCCATGACCTTTTCGCCAGATGCGGAATTTCCTGTAACTAATACGGAGAAGGGCCGTCTGGAGGGACATTTCCACGCCTCTTTTGCTGCTTCAAGCGCACTGCCCAGGCTGGTGAAGCTAGACGCGGGAATCAAGGTGAATGTAGTTCCGGGCAAGGCAAAGGCTGTGGTTGAGGGCCTGGAGTTAAAAACTTTGGAGGAGACGGCCAGTTTGGTGGAAAAGGAAACGGACATTTCCTTTATCTTTGAGGAAAATGCTTCTGTCATCCAGATTACAGCCCAGGGCGCAGGCGCTCATGCTTCTACCCCCCAAGAAGGAAGAAATGCCCTTACAGGCCTTTTGACATTGCTGGAGCGGCTGCCTTTGGCAGAGTGCGCACAGTTTTCCTGTATAAAGCGCCTTTTAAAGCTGTTTCCCCATGGAGACACCTGCGGAAAGGCAGTGGGAATTGATATGGAGGATGAACTGTCAGGCGCACTGACCTTGGCCTTTAGCATGCTGACCGTGGGATCGGACAGCCTGGAGGGAGTCTTTGACAGCCGTTGCCCTGTTTGCTCTAATGAGGATAATGTCTTAAAGATAGTAAAGAAAGCTATGGCAGAGGAGGGAATCGCTCTGGAAACCGATTTTATGGTTCCGCCTCACCATGTAGATGGGGAGTCCTATTTTATTAAAACCCTTTTGTCGGTATATGAGGATTACACGGGACTGAAAGGGAGCTGTCAGGCTACCGGCGGAGGGACCTACGTCCATAATCTGAAAAACGGCGTGGCATACGGTGCTTCTATGCCTGGTACAGATAACAGGATGCATGGTGCAGATGAATTTGCGGTTGTGGATCATCTTCTGACCAGCGCAAAAATATTTGCACAGGTGATTGTAAATTTGTGCAGCTAAAACCGGCAGATAAAAAAAACTTGACAAATGGTTGCGAGTGTTGTATCTTCATATCTAAGATAATTCCTAGTAAAATTATAGGGAATTAATACAGGAGGAGCTTATGACCCAGTTCAGAGCCATGGGGATGAATATGGATATGATGAACAGCATGTGTATCATGTGCTGCGTATCCCTATGGGCAAAAAACTGAATGTAGGTTTCATCTGTATAGATTGTGATGATTGATAAACAGTTGCTTTGAACGGAATACTCAGGGCCGCAAGTCTGTGCAGGACGTGCGGTCCTTTTATGTGCGATGGAATGACAAAGGAAAGGGATCAAATCATGGAAGGTAATAAAGATAAATCCATCATTGTGCTGGAAGGTCTGGGGAAGCAGTTTCAGACATCCAATGGTACGGTGAATGCTCTGGAGGACATTAATCTGGAAATCCGCTATGGGGAGGTATTTGGTATCATCGGCTTGTCTGGTGCGGGAAAAAGCACTTTGGTGCGATGCATCAACTATCTGGAAGCTCCAACCTCCGGAAAAGTCATATTTGAAGGGAAGAATCTTTCTGCTATGAAGGATAAGGACAAGCGTCTGGCAAGACAGTCTATGGGGATGATTTTCCAGCAGTTTAATCTTTTGGCTCAGAGAAATGTGCTTCAGAATGTATGTTTTCCTCTGGAAATTGCGGGCAAATCCAAAGCAGAGGCCAGACAGAGGGCAGAGGAGCTCCTTGCTCTTGTAGGTCTTGAGGATCGGATGAAGGCTTATCCGGCCCAGCTCTCCGGCGGTCAGAAACAGCGCGTAGCCATCGCGAGGGCTATGGCTACCAATCCCAAGGTTCTGCTTTGCGACGAAGCTACCAGCGCCCTTGATCCCAATACGACCAAGTCTATACTGGGACTATTAAAGAGGATTAATCTGGAAATGGGCATTACGGTTATTGTAATTACCCATGAAATGTCTGTCATTGAATCTATTTGTGACAGGGTGGCTATCATCGATCACAGCCATATAGCAGAGGTAGGAAAGGTCTCAGATGTTTTTTCAGGACCTAAGTCAGATATTGGCCGCCAGCTGATTCTGGGGGATGTGGCAGGACACAGCTCCAGCTTTGGATCTTCCCGGCAGATACGCATTATCTTTGATGGCAGGGAATCCTCGGAGCCTGTTATTGCCAATATGGTGCTGACCTGTAAGGTACCAGTTAATATTATGCATGCGGATACCAGGGATATTGAGGGCAAGGCCATGGGGCAGATGCTTATCCAGCTTCCAGAGGATGAGAGTGATGCAGGAAGAATTTGCAATTATTTAAAAACTGCTAATGTTACATTTGAGGAGGTGCGGTAAAATGCAGTTAGATGGGACAACTATGAATATGCTGATAAAGGGAATTGGAGAGACCGCTTACATGGTAGCTCTTTCCTCGTTTTTGGCTTATGTGATAGGAATTCCTCTGGGAATTGCGCTGGTAGTTACGGATGGGGAGGGAATCCATCCCGTTCCCATATTTAACAAAGCTCTAGGGCTGATTATTAATCTTCTGCGCTCCGTTCCCTTTATTATTCTTCTGATTATGGTGATTCCGGTTACTAGAGTAATTGTAGGCAAAATCATCGGCTGCAATGCCACGGTAGTTCCTTTGGTCATTGCGGCAGCCCCTTACATCGCGCGTATGGTGGAGTCCTCTTTGAAGGAGGTGGACGGGGGAGTGGTAGAAGCCGCCAAGTCTATGGGAGCTTCTACCTGGCAGATCGTTGTAAAGGTGCTTCTTCCGGAAGCGAAGCCTTCCCTGCTGGTTGGAGCGGCTATTTCCATTACAACCATTTTGGGATATTCTGCAATGGCCGGATTTACAGGAGGAGGCGGTTTGGGTGATATTGCCATCCGATATGGCTACCATCGTTATCAGACGAATATGATGCTGATCACCGTGGCGCTGTTAGTCATTATTGTTCAGTTAATTCAGGAAGTGTTTATGAGAATGTCAAGAAAAAGTGATAAGAGAATCCGCTAGATGGTGTATTTGCCTCTGGCTGGTTTATAGAAACATTCCCTTTGGGGATAAAGAGTTAGGGCAGACTGCCCGGAAAGAGGAGGAAGCAATTATGAAGAAACATGTATTAGGAGTTGCTGTTCTGGCAGCAGCGCTGGCAGCTGGTTCATTGACAGCATGCGCAGGAGGAGGCAACAAGGAGGCCGCTTCCACAGCAGAAACCACCGCGTCAACAGAGGCGGCAGCTGGAGCGTCACAGGAGTCATCCGCAGAGGCAAAGGATCAGGCTTCCCAGGCGGAAAAAGAGCCTGCAGAGGGACTGAAGGAAATTGTAGTTGGAGCAAGTCCGGCTCCCCATGCGGAGATTCTGGAAGCTGCCAATCAGGTATTGCAGACGAAAGGCTATACATTGAAAATTGTAGAGTATACAGATTATGTTTTGCCCAACAATGCGTTGGATTCCGGCGATCTGGATGCGAATTATTTCCAGCATAAACCATATCTGGATTCCTTTAATGAGCAAAATGGAACCAAGCTGGTAAGCGCGGGCGCCATTCATTACGAGCCATTCGGCATCTATGCGGGAAAGACAGCTTCTTTAGAGGAGCTGCCAGATAAGGCAACGGTTCTGGTACCCAACGATGTAAGCAACGAGGCGAGAGCTCTTCTCTTACTGGAGGCTCAGGGCTTAATTAAGTTAAAGGAAGGCGTTGGCCTGGAGGCAACTAAGAATGACATCGTAGAGAACACTAAGAACCTGGACATTGTAGAGCTGGAAGCAGCTCAGCTTCCCCGTTCCCTTCAGGACAGCGATATCGCGGTTATCAACGGCAACTATGCGATTGAGGCAGGTCTGAAGGTAAGCCAAGCCTTGGCTACGGAGGATTCCCAGTCCCTTGCAGCTACAACCTATGGAAATATAGTTGCAGTAAAGGAGGGTAAAGAAAATGACGAAGGGATTAAGGCGCTGATAGAAGCTCTTACCAGCCAGGAGGTTAAGCAGTTCATGGAGGATACATACGAAGGAGCTGTAGTGCCTTTATTTTAAGAAGAAAAAAACGGTTTTGTAATCTGCAATCCGCCTAGGAAGTTCCCTGGCGGATTGTATATTTGGGTGGGTTATGGTATAATATCGCCAGATATGATACTGCGCTGGTTCGGTGACACGCGAAAGCGTGACAAAACACCGTGCCGAACCAGGTTAAACCATAATAGAGAACCATGTGTGAGCCGGAAGAGGGAGGAATGAGATCCATTAAGGGAACAGAGCACAGGTATAAGGGCTCTATACCAACTGAAAGGAGAACAAAGATGGATTACAGTAATGAAAACCAGTCTGGGACAGAAACCAGAGAAGGAATGAATCCGGATGCCAACCGCTCCAAGGAAGAACCGGAGGTAGTTTCGGAGCAGATTGCTACTCCGGCAGAACCCGGGACGAATACGGATGGATGGATTCAACCGGGAGATATAACGCTTGCCCCGGCTCCATCCGATATACAAAATGCAGAACCCGCGTGGAACAGCGAAAGCAGCCAGCAGCTAGGAGGACAGAGGGGCTGCAATCAGAACAGCCAGCCAGGAGGCTATGCCAACAGCCAGCCAGGAGGCTATGCTAACAACCAGCCAGGAGGCTATGCCAATAACCAGCAGGGCTGCAATTACCAAAATCAGACGCAGTACCATACCCAATATCAGAGTCATGGAGAGCAGCAGAATGGTATGGCGGTTATTTCTCTGGTTATGGGGATTCTTTCTTTGGTTACCTGCTGCTGCGGATGGATTAACCTTCCACTTGGAATATTGGGAATCATTTTTGCCCTTATTTCCAGAAATGGGAAGCAATCTATGGATAGTCAGGCGACAGCAGGTCTTATTATGTCCTGTGTGAGTATTGGGCTTTATATCATTTCCGTTATATTCATATTATTGTTCTCATTTTTTCCTAGGATAACATATTATTGATGTGCTTCTGCCGGCGGTTCGTCTCTCACCTTTATTTTAACTAACAGATTGAGCTTAGTAAACAGGACAGGCCGCCGGATGGAGCTGCTCTAACAGGAAGTTCTGCGGCTTATTATGGTCTGGCTGGCTTCCATACAGTGTAGCAGGCTTTTCCGTTCCATTTGGACTGATATAAAGCTCTGTCCGCTTTCTTATATAACTCTTCAAAGGAGTCGTTTTCATGCTTGCTGGTAAAGGCAATGCCAACACTGCATGAGACGCTTGTCTTTTTTTTATGGCCCACTGCTATGGCCGAAACCCGATCAATTAAAAGCTTTGCCTTATGCTGGGGAATTGTCTCAGAGGAAAGATTATCCATAAATACCAGAAATTCATCGCCTCCAAGACGTGCCGTAATATCGGATGAGCGAAAGATTGTGCCGATGACCTTCGCCACTTCCTGCAGCAATATATCGCCCATCTGGTGCCCCAGCGTATCGTTGATCTGCTTAAAGCCGTCTAAATCCAGCAAAAGAAGGGCCTGAAGGGAATTTTTCCCCAGATACTGAACAATGGAGCACTGTGCGGCATTACGGTTAAGCAGACCTGTCAGGCTATCGGTATCTCTCTCTTCAATCAGCCTGACTCTGCTCATGATTTCTTTGCGTTTTGCCATAGTCAGGCAAATGTTGATAAAGACAGCGCAAAATAAAAAGATCAGATTTTCCACAGCCTGATGAAAGACCTCGCTCAGACAGGAACTGAGAGCCTGATAGGTGTAAAATACGTCGTGCAGCATAAGAACGGCCAGACCTGTGAAGTAAAGCCCATTGTGGTAAATCACCGATACCGAGGTGGAGACAAATGCCAGTATAAGCAAGTAAAACCCCGAACGTGTCGGCATGAAGGTATACTGAATGTAGGTGGCCAGAAGAAACTGGAAGATAGAGATAAAGAAAAAAACAGTCACTCCTGTTTGCTTTCGCTCTATATAAAATCTGAAGATGAAGAGCAGTAATACGGCTATGAGAACTTCGATGCATCCTGCTATGCTGCTGGCATTGACGGTTTTATGAAAAATCCAGTCAACCAGTGCGTCCAGAGCAATAAAGCTTCCATATACGACAATAATGAAAATCAAAAAGTTTTTTTGCAGGAGCAGTGTCTCTGTTTTAATTTCACACTCATAAAGTGAACAAAAATGTTTGTCTGATGTTAGGAACTTAATCACTACAGTAACCCCCAATATTATTAGCTCTGTATATGAAAAGAATAGCACAAAAGCAGAGATAAGTAAATAAGGGGATCTCCATCTTATGCTTGACACAAGAGGCTGAAATTCATGGAACATTCAATACAAGATGAAGAATATCATTACTGTTCTGCTATGTAAACCTCTAGGATTTTCCGTGTTAGCTGCTTTGACAACGGCATATATTTAGGTAAATAAGAAAAAGCCGGGAGGCTGCGGCGAGTGAGAATTTATGATTTGAAACAAAAGGAAGTAATTAATGTAAAGGACTGTAAACGTCTGGGATATGTGGGGGATGTGGATTTTGATATGGAGAAGGGCTGTGTGCTGGCCCTTATTGTACCAGGTCCGGGCTGTATCTGCGGATTTCTGGGGAGGGAAAAGGAATACATCATTCCCTTTTGTGATATCTGTCAGGTAGGAAACGACGTGATTTTGGTGGAGCTAAAAAACAAAGAGGAGAAAAAATAAAAGGATAAAAAATGAGATGAGAATTGTCAATGGCGTGCTTTGCTTATATGGTAACTGAGGAGTGGCCGGCAGGGTTTCCCTTGCCGGCCAGTTTGTGAGAAAAAGTTGTATGAAAAGCATTTGCTTTTGTACATGGATGACTATACGTCTTAAATGTGATAATTTTATGTGCTGATTGTGAAGTTTTTGTGAAAGCAGGATACTATGGGAATTGGGTATGGTTTTTTTGCGTGCTAGCTGGCGGGGAGAGAATTATGAAGGCAGCTGATTCTTATGAATAATGTCCAGAATCTCCTTAAGCTCACCTACGTAAATCTGTCCGGGAGCAGAGGCTTTCCCTGTAGAGCCAAAGGTCAGGCAGGAACCGAATATCTCGCCTGAAAGGCGGCTTATAAGTCCGGTTCCTTTCATTGACATAGTGACAACAGGGCAGGAGAGGGACTTGCCGGCTTGTAGGGTAGCAGAAAGAAGGGTCAGAACATCCTCCGCTTTCTCAGGCATTACCGCGAGCTTGGCAATATCAGCTCCCAGCGCCTCCATAGAGTGGAGCCGCTTGATTAATTCCTCCTGGCAGGGAGTAGAGATAAAATCGTGATTGGAAAGGATCACCTTAACCTGGCGCTTATGGGAGAGATCGGTCAGTCTTTTTGCCACACCTGCATCAGAAAAAAGTTCTATGTCCACGGCGTCAATCCATCCGGAGCAAATGGCCTCTTCCAAAAGAGAGACATAGAAGGACGTGGAAACGTTTAAATTTCCGCCCTCCTTCAGAGTGCGGAAGGTGAAGAGAAGAGGTATTTCTCCAATGGCCTTACGCAAACGGGGAAGCACGGTTTTTAGACAGCCTGGCTTTTGAATGTCACCGTACCAGTCAGCCCGCCATTCAACCATATCTACAGGCTGGCTGTCAAGAGAGGAAGCTTCACGCAGTAAATTTCCGCAGTCAGTCTCCGACAGGGGGACGCAAATTTTAGGGACGCCTTCTCCCAACGTTATATTTCTTATAGTAACACTTGTCATATGGGCATATACCTTTCTTTGCAAATTTTGTGGTGGCTTTTATTATAAAACAGCAGGGAGGATTCGTCCAGCATCTGGGAAAAATAAATACAAAGTCCTTGCGATTCATACTTGATTCGGTTAAAATATATGCAGCACAGAACCACGGGCACAAGATGCATATAAAAAGTTACATAAGAAAGGAAACAGGATATGAAATGCCCCTATTGCAATGAGTCAGACACGAAGGTAATCGACTCCCGCCCCGCAGATGACAACAGCTCTATTCGCAGACGCCGTCAGTGCGAGGGCTGCGGCAAACGCTTTACAACCTACGAGAAGCTGGAGACGATGCCCCTTATGGTTATTAAGAAGGATGATTCCAGGGAAACCTATGACCGGTCCAAGATAGAGGCTGGAATTATTCATTCTTGTCATAAAAGGCCCGTATCCACCCAGCAGATCAATACGATGATTGATGAGATTGAGAACCAGATATTTAATATGGAGGAGAAGGAGGTTATGACCTCTGTGATAGGAGAGCTGGTTATGTCCAAACTGAAGGTGCTGGATGAGGTTGCCTATGTCCGCTTTGCCTCAGTTTACAGAGAGTTTAAGGATGTGAACACCTTTATTGATGAGATCGGTAAGCTGCTGAAAAAATAAATGTGCTGCGGTGTTTGGCTCTGCTGGAGGCCAGGGAAAAGACAGGAACAAGAAAGGACTGCTTTTATTTATGCTGGAACAATTTTATCCCAAACGATATGAGGTTTCTGCCTATGTAATCCCTTATGAGCATTATCAGGCCAGGGGATATAAGGGGATCATCTTTGATATTGACAATACATTGGTATTCCATGATGCGCCTGCCGATAAGCAGGCCCTGGAGCTTTTTAAACGATTAAAGGAGATAGGGATGAAAACCTGCCTTTTATCAAACAATAAGGAGCCAAGAGTCAAGGCCTTTGCCGAGAAGATGGATTCTCCCTACATATACAAGGCGGGAAAGCCGGGAGTAAGGGGGTATGAGCGGGCCATGGAGCTGATGGATACGAACAGGGGGAACACCCTGTTTGTAGGAGATCAGCTGTTTACAGACGTGTATGGCGCCAACCGGGCGGGGCTGTACAGCATTCTGGTAAAGCCTATGAATCCCAAAGAGGAGATCCAGATCATGCTGAAACGGTATCTGGAAAAGCCTGTGCTGTATTTTTACAAAAAAAAGCACCTAAGGAAGGCGTGAGGGCCCTGCTGGCGGGGAAGAGGCGTATTTTTAACCGGCAAATAAATATTTAAAAGAGTCAGGAGTTAGAAATGGACGGAAAAACAAAAGTATGCGGACTGATAGCCAATCCGGTGGAGCATTCCATGTCGCCGCTGATGCACAATTTTTATGCTCGGAGAACCGGGATAAATCTGGCCTACGTTCCTTTTAAGGTGGAAAAGGATCAGGTGGAGGCGGCAGTAAAGGGAGCCTTTGCCCTAAATATTCTGGGAATGAATGTGACAGTGCCCTACAAGCAGCAGGTGATGGAATATCTGGATGAGTTGGATGACGCTGCCTGCGCCATCGGCGCAGTGAACACCCTGGTCAGAACGGAGCATGGCTTTAAGGGGTATAATACGGATGGAGCCGGGTTTGAGAGGGCCCTCAGGGAAGCTGGCATAAAAGCTGCCGGCGAAGCCTGTATTCTCTTAGGAGCAGGAGGGGCAGCTAAGGCGGTGGCCTATGTACTTGCCAGGGAAGGCGCAAAGCTTATCTACATTCTCAACCGGAAGGTGGAGCGGGCCAGGGAGCTGGCTGAGTATATAAACGAAATGTTTGGCCGCAGAGTGATGTATCCCTTGTCTCTTGACGCCTACCCCTCTATTCCTTACAGGAAGGGGGGATATCTTGCGATTCAGTCTACCAGCGTAGGGATGGCTCCCAAGGAGGAGAATGTGATTATTGAGGATAAGCATTTTTATGAAATGCTTCATACAGGGGTGGATATTGTATACACGCCTGCCAAAACCCGGTTTATGAAGCTGGTGGAGTCTGCCGGAGGAAGGGCTGTCAATGGTCTGGATATGCTTTTGTATCAGGGAATCATTGCCTATGAGCTGTGGAATCCCCAGATAAACGTGGATAAGGAAACCATAGAGGCTGCCAGAGCGTTGCTTCAGGAGCGGCTTTCAGGAAATACCGCTCTATACAAGGCAGCTGTGGAGGAATCAGAAGGCCGGAAAAGGAACCTGATTTTCATAGGCTTTATGGGGGCTGGAAAAACAAGTGTGGGAAAGGCCTACGCCAAAGCCTTTCATATGCCCTGGATTGATACGGATCAACGCATAGAAGCCGCGGCAGGTATGGCAGTTTCACAGATATTTGCCGCCCAAGGAGAGGAAGCCTTTCGAAGGCTGGAAACCAGCGTTCTGGAGGAGCTGCTAGCCAGTACGGATGGATCTGTGATTTCCGTAGGGGGAGGGCTGCCTTTGCGGGCGGAGAACCGCACGCTTTTAAAGAAGCTGGGAACAGTGGTATATCTGGATGCGTCTCCTGCCACTGTGCTGGAACGGATTGGAAGGGATGTATCGGACAGGCCCATGCTTCAGGGAGAGGATGTAATGGAGCGGATTACCGGCCTTTTGGCTTGCAGAAGGCCGGTCTATCTGGAGGCATCCCATGTGATTTTGGATGTGAACGGCCGCAGTGTAGAGGAGCTTGTAAAGGAGATTTACAGCAGGGTAAAGAATTAAAGACAGAGGTTGTGGCTTTTTGGCATACGCTGCGGGAAATGCGGGAATTTCCTTTTCATGTCAAAAAAAACTTGAAAATAGAGCTTACATAGTATAGAATATAAAAGATTAGAGACTTACCGGGCGCTGAAAGCGGTTGTGCATCGCTTTAAGGGGCGCCGTGAACGAATTCGAGGAGGAATATCTTTATGATATCAGCAGGAGATTTTAAAAACGGCATTACACTGGAAATTGACGGACAGGTTGTTCAGATTATGGAGTTCCAGCATGTAAAACCTGGCAAGGGCGCTGCTTTCGTACGTACCAAGCTGAAAAATGTAATCAACGGCGGCGTGGTGGAGCGTACCTTCCGTCCAACTGAGAAATTCCCTCAGGCAAGAATTGAGCGTGTGGATATGCAGTATCTGTATTCAGATGGCGACCTTTACAATTTTATGAATCAGGAGACCTATGATCAGGTAGCTTTGAATAAGGATATTATTGGGGACGCCTTAAAGTTCGTAAAGGAGAACGAAGTATGTAAGGTTTGTTCCTATAACGGCAGCGTATTTTCCGTAGAACCTCCTCTGTTTGTGGAGCTAGAGATAACTGATACAGAACCGGGATTTAAGGGAGATACCGCTCAGGGTGCGACAAAGCCTGCTACTGTTGAGACGGGAGCAGTGGTATATGTTCCTCTGTTTGTGGACATGGGCGACAAGATCAAGATTGATACCAGAACCGGTGAGTATCTGTCACGTGTTTAGTGGCTGTCATCGGTTACTGTCAGGCTTAAAAGATGAATGATTGCTCCGGCTGGCGCCGGGGCAGTTTTAGCTTTCGCAAAGGAGAGTTTGAATTGTGAAGAAAATTCTGGATATAATGGAGCAGGAACTACGGAGGGCATTTGCGGCCTGCGGCTATGATGAGAAGTTTGCTAAGGTGGCGCTGTCTAACCGTCCGGATCTGTGTGAATATCAGTGCAATGGAGCCATGGCTGCGGCCAAGGCTTATAAAAAGAAGCCGATTGACATTGCAAACGAGGCAATCGAAAGGCTGACGGAAGGGGGAAGTCATCCTGTATTCAGGGAAGCAGTGGCTGTGATGCCTGGTTTTATTAATCTGAAGCTGTCGGAATCCTTTCTGGCTGACTATGTGGGACAGATGGCGGTGGAAGAAAAGCTGGGTCTGGAGAACGCTAAGGAGCCGGAGACAATTATAGTGGATTACGGCGGAGCGAATGTGGCAAAGCCCCTTCATGTGGGGCATCTGCGGTCTGCCATTATCGGCGAAAGCATCAAACGGATGGGCCGGTTTTTGGGTCATCACGTGATTGGAGATGTACATCTGGGGGACTGGGGCCTTCAGATGGGATTGATTATAGAGGAGCTAAGAGACAGGAAGCCAGAGCTGGTGTATTTTGACGAGAGCTATATTGGCGAATTTCCGGCTGAAGCTCCCTTTACCATCAGTGAATTGGAGGCAATCTATCCTGCGGCCAGCGCTAAGTCCAAGGAGGACGAGACCTTTCGGGAGAGAGCCCACCAGGCTACGCTGAAGCTCCAGAAGGGGTATCCTCCCTTTCGGGCTATCTGGCGGCATATTATGACGGTATCTGTGACTGACCTTAAAAAAAATTACTCCAATCTCAATGTGGAGTTCGATCTCTGGAAGGGCGAAAGCGATGCGGAGCCATACATTCAGGATATGATTCAGATGCTGATAGACAAGGGACTGGCCTATGAGAGCCAGGGAGCTCTGGTGGTGGATGTGGCACAGGCAAGTGACACAAAGGAGATGCCGCCCTGCCTGATCCGCAAATCAGACGGAGCTTCCCTCTATGCTACCTCGGATCTGGCCACTATTGTGGAGCGTGAACAGGATTTTTGCCCCAACCGTTACATTTATGTAGTGGATAAGCGTCAGGGGATGCATTTTGAGCAGGTGTTCCGTGTGGCGAAGAAGGCGGGGATTGTAAAGCAGGATACGCCCATGATATTTCTGGGCTTTGGCACGATGAACGGTAAGGATGGAAAGCCCTTTAAAACCCGGGAAGGCGGTGTGATGCGTCTTGAAACCCTGATAAGGGATATCAATGAATCGGTTTACCAGAGGATTATGGAGAACCGTACCGTGTCTGAGGCGGAGGCCAGAAGGACATCTGAGCTGGTAGGGCTGGCTGCTCTCAAGTATGGTGATTTATCCAACCAGGCGGCCAAGGACTATGTGTTTGATCTGGAGCGCTTTATTTCTTTTGAGGGGAATACAGGGCCGTATATCCTGTACACCATTGTTCGTATCAAGTCCATTGTGAATAAATATAAGGAGACTGGCGGCAAAGTAAGCGAGACTGGGGCAGAGAAGAGAATTTTACCGGCTCTGGGAAATTCTGAGAAGGATTTGGAGCTTCTTTTGTCAAGGTATCATGAGGTACTGGAGGGAAGCTTCGCGGAAGCGGCCCCCCATAAGATTTGCCAGTATATCTATGAGCTGGCTAACGGCTTCAACAGCTTCTATCACGATACCAGGATTGTCTCTGAGGAGGACGAGGCCAGGAGGGACAGCTATATCGGCTTAATCAGCCTTACTAAGAGGGTTCTGGAGATCTGCATAGATTTGCTGGGGATGGAAGCGCCGGAGCGCATGTAAGAGGAACAGGGCAAGCGCTGAAAGGATGCGTAAGGTAAATGAAAATTATCAGGATGAGCGCCAGCAGCTTCTGGAAGGGAGAGGCTGGTGTGAGAGGCCTAGTGGAAGACCAGGGAGAAGTGTTTAACGTTAATTTGTATCTGGGGAAAGGACGAGTGAGGGACTACTCCTGTTCCTGCGCAAAGGGGAATTCTTATAAGGGCATGTGCGCTCATGGGGAGGCCCTTTTTGCATATTATAAGGAGCGGCAGAAGGAAGGTGAAAAACCAACCGTTTATACATCCGGCCTGGTTCATTCCATGATACGGGAATATACCAACAGGGAAGTTGGGAAGATTCTGGCTGAGGATGGGATGGGGAAGGTGAGCCTTTTGCCTGTGCTGTTCATAGAAGGGCAAAGGCTTAGCCTGGAGCTTAAGGCAGGGGAAGGACGGTTTTATGCGATTCGGGATTTAAGTAGATTTAAGGAGGCAGTAGAGGCAGGCTCCTTCGTGGAATATGGGAAGGAGCTGGCCTTTCATCACCAGAAATGTGCCTTTTCAAAGGACAGTCAGGAGCTTTTGTCCTTTCTTATGGCTATTACTGAAAATCAGGGGGCGGAAAGAAGCCTGGTTTTAAGCCCTATGAACCGGGATCGGTTTTTCCAGCTTATGATGGAGCGTGAGCTGGAGGTAGTTTATTCCGGCGGGATTCGCACAAGGCTCCTTGTAAAGGAAAGAGATCCGGCAGTGGCTCTTTGTGTGGAGCGGTACGGCAGGGATGGGATCAGGGTTTTGTTTCAGGGCATACTTCGGACCAAGAGGGAAGGGGAAGAACCCTGTGTAATGAATGGCTGTTTTGAAGGAGAAGACTATCTCTATGTAGCAGCTGGCCAGGTATTGTACCGCTGCGGGCGGGAGGCTTCCGAGTGTTTGGGCCCATTGTTAAAGCAGATTGTACGGGAGCGGGAGGATAGCCTACTGATTGGACAGAAGGATATTCCTCTTTTTTATGAACGGGTGCTCAAGCATCTGCGTCCCTTTAGCCGGATGGTTCTGAAGGATGTGGATTTAGATGCTTATAGGCCGGAGCCCTTGCAGGCGTCCTTTAGGTTCGATGTAAATGAAAGGGGTGAGCTGCTTATGGAACCCCAGCTTTCCTATGGCAGCTATACCTTTCATCCCTTGGAGGATGAAAATGTGCCAAGAACTATATGCAGAGATGTGCCGGGTGAGTTCAGAATCAGCCAGTTGATCCAAAAGTATTTTAAATATAAGGATACTAAAAGCCTTCATCTGGTGATAAAGGAGGATGAGGACAGCCTGTACCGGCTGCTGGATGCAGGTCTGGAGGAATTCCGCCTTTTGGGAGATGTGTATGTCTCTGAGAAGATGAAGCAGTGGAAGATTCTGCCGCCTCCGAAGGTCAGCGTAGGCGTGAATGTTTCCTCCGGGTGGCTCAAGCTGTCGGTAGATATGGGAAATATAGATCCCCAGGAGCTGATCAGAATCCTGACAGCGTACACCCAAAAGCTAAGATACTATCGGCTAAAGAACGGACAATTTTTACAGTTAGGCGAGGGTGGGCTTTATACAGTGAGCCGTATGGCCTCAGAACTTGGCATCAGCAGGAAGGAGCTTATGAGCGGCAGGATGAAGGTTCCGGCTTATCGGGCTATGTACATTGATTCTTTGCTGAAAGAAGGGACGGGGATATCCTATTACCAGGATCAGCTGTTTAAGGCGGTGGTCAGGGGATTAAAGTCAGTAGAGGACAGTGAATATCAGGTGCCGGAGCCGTTACAGACGGTCCTTCGGGAGTACCAGAAGGCAGGCTTTCGTTGGATGAAGACACTGGACAGCTATGGCTTTGGAGGGATTTTGGCCGATGATATGGGACTTGGCAAGACGCTCCAGGTAATCGCATTGCTGGAGGATGCCTATGAAAACGGAGAGAAAGCTCCCTCTTTGATTGTGTGTCCTGCCTCTCTTGTATATAATTGGGAGCATGAAATTGGACGGTTCGCTCCAATGCTTGGCGTCTGTTCGCTGGTTGGAAGCAGCAGCAGGCGGGAGGAAAAACTTCGTGCCTTAAAGGACGGAACCGAGCGCTTCCAGGTGCTGATTACCTCCTATGATTTGCTTAAGCGGGATGTGGAGCATTATAAAAATATATGCTTCCGGTATCAGGTGGCGGACGAAGCCCAGTATATTAAAAATGCTTCTACCTTCAGCGCAAGGGCAGTAAAGGCCATTGACGTACGGACACGGTTTGCGCTGACCGGGACTCCGGTAGAGAACCGGTTAAGTGAGCTTTGGAGTATTTTTGATTATCTGATGCCGGGATTTTTGTTCAGCAGCCAGCATTTTAAGAAGAAATATGAGGGGCCGATTGTGAGGGATGGGGATGAAGAGGCCCTAAAGAGGCTCCAGAAGCTGACAGGTCCCTTTGTGCTGCGGCGTGTTAAGAAGGATGTGCTCAAGGAGCTGCCGGAAAAGCTGGAGCAAGTGGTGTATTCTGCCTTCGGAGAAGAGCAGAAGAAGCTGTACGCCGCCAATGTTCTGGAGCTTAAGAAAAAGCTGGAGGCAGGAGACCTTGGAGACAGCGGAAAGGAAAGACTTCAAATACTGAAAGATCTGATGCGCCTGCGGCAGATCTGCTGCCATCCGGGGCTTTGCTATGAGAATTATAAGAAAGGCTCAGGAAAGCTGGAGACCTGTATGGCTCTAGTGCGCAAGGCTGTGGCCGGAGAGCATAAAATACTTTTGTTTTCCCAGTTTACTTCCATGCTGGGGCTGATTGAGGAACGGATTAAGGAGGAAGGGATTTCCTGTTATAAGCTGACCGGTGCTACCTCTAAGGAGGAGCGAAGCCGCCTGGTGGATGAGTTTCAGAGGGACGGCGTGCCAGTGTTTCTGATCAGCTTGAAGGCGGGAGGAACAGGACTTAATCTGACGGCTGCGGATATTGTGATTCATTATGATCCCTGGTGGAACGTGGCAGCTGAGAATCAGGCTACGGATAGAAGCCACCGGATCGGTCAGGAGAAGCAGGTGACGGTATATAAGCTGATAGCCCGGAATACGATAGAGGAGAATATTCTAAAGCTTCAGGCTTTGAAGCAGCGTCTGTCAGAGCAGATTGTCACAGAGGGAACTCGTTCCCTTGCAAGCCTGACAAAGGAGGATATTTTGAGTATGATTTCAGGCGAATCATGTTAAAGGAGGTAAGTAAGAATGAGAGTTTTGATGTTAAATGGAAGCCCCCATGAAAGAGGGTGCACCTATACGGCTCTTACAGAGGTAGCCGGGACTCTGAAGCAGGAGGGAATTGAAACGGAAATTCTTCATGTGGGAGGGGATGCCGTGGTTGGCTGCATGGGCTGCGGCGGCTGCGGCAAGCTTGGACGGTGTGTGTTTGGCGAGGATAAGGTGAACGCCGCGGTGGAGATGATGAAGGAGGCTGATGGACTGGTGGTAGGCTCACCGGTTCATTATGCGTCAGCCGGAGGAACCATCACCTCCTTTCTGGACCGGTTTTTCTACTGTGGAGGACGCTATGCTTCCCATAAGCCGGGAGCGGCTGTAGCCTCTGCCAGAAGGGCCGGAACTACGGCAACTCTGGATCAGTTGAACAAGTACTTTATGATTTCTCAGATGCCGGTGGTTTCTTCTCAGTATTGGAATATGGTTCATGGGTCATGTCCTGAGGATGTGAGGAAGGATGAGGAGGGCATGCAGGTAATGCGCGTATTAGGCCGAAATATGGCCTGGCTGTTAAAATGTATGGAAGCTGGAAGAGCTGCGGGAATCCAACCTGCGGCAGAGGAGGAGAGAAAGAGAACAAACTTTATCAGATAAGACGGAAAAAAGCAGACATAAAAAAGACCAGAACCGCTCCGGGAGAAAATAACCGGGGCGGTGGAAAAAAGGCTGCTTTGTATGCTCCAGAGCTTTACTGAGCAGGATATGATAGGAGAATTTCCGAATCGGCTCTATGAGAATCCGAAAGGGAATAGGATCTCTGATACGGAAAGTGAGGACAACCAGGTGAAACGATATAAAAAATATATTACCCCCTACCTCAGTGCCTTTATTATAGGGCCTGCTTTAATGATTACCGAGGTGTTGGGTGAAATTCTGCTGCCGAAATTTATGTCTATGATTATAAATCATGGCGTGGCAAACCGGGATATAGGCTATATCATTTTTATGGGTGGGGTGATGATACTGACGGCCATAGTAATGGCAGCAGGGGGAATTGGCGGAGCATATTACGCGGCGAAGGCGTCCATCTGCTTTACAAGCGATTTGAGAGATGATTTGTTTTCAAAGGTTCAGGAGTTTTCGTTTAAAAATATAGACGATTACAGCACTGGCTCCCTGGTTACAAGGTTGACTAATGACATACAGCAGATACAGATTGTAATGATGATGATTCTCAGGCTGGCCTTAAGAGCTCCGGGAATGTTTATAGGAGCGATTATCATGGCTTTTCTCATGAATGCCAGGCTGGCAGTCGTGATTCTGGTCGTGATTCCTTTGCTGATCCTGACGATTTCGGTGATTTTAAAGCTGGCATTTCCAAGGTTTACAATGATGCAGAAGAAGCTGGACGCTTTAAATTCTGGAATTCAGGAGACCCTCACAAATGTACGGGTGATCAAGTCCTTTGTGCGGGAGGATTTTGAGAAGAAAAAATTTCAGGGCATGAATCAGGAGCTGAAGGAGAGCAGCCTGCACGCTCTGAAAATCGTCATTGCCACTATGCCTGTGATGATGCTGGCTATGAATATTACCACCCTGGCCGTGGTTTGGTATGGAGGCAATCTGATCATCGCGGGACATATGCCTGTAGGAGATTTAACTGCCTTTACTACCTATATTGTACAGATTCTTATGTCCCTTATGATGCTGTCCATGGTATTTCTTCAGAGCTCCAGAGCTATGGCCTCTGTAAAGCGTGTCAATGAAGTTATGGATACAGAGGTTGATTTGACTGATGCTGAGGCTTCCAGAAAGGGCCTTCTGGTTACAGAGGGACGGGTGGAGTTTCGAGATGTAAGTTTCAGCTATACGGATAATGAAGCGGAGCTGGTGCTGGAAAAGATTAGCTTTACAGCAGAACCAGGTCAGACCCTTGGAATTATCGGAGCTACAGGAAGCGGAAAGACCAGTCTGGTTCAGCTGATCCCCAGACTTTACGACGCGACTGGAGGTCAGGTGCTGGTGGACGGCGTGGATGTAAAGGAGTATTCCCTGCATAATTTAAGAGAAGGCGTGGGCATGGTTCTTCAAAAGAATGTGCTTTTCTCAGGTACCATTGAGGAGAATCTGCGGTGGGGACAGGAGGACGCGTCTTTGGAAGAAATAAGAGAGGCGGCAGGGTATGCGCAGGCAGACGGCTTTGTTACCGGTTTTACAGGAGGCTATGATACGGACATGGGTCAGGGAGGCGTCAATGTATCTGGGGGTCAAAAGCAGAGGCTTTGTATTGCCAGAGCCCTCTTAAAGCATCCGAAAATACTGATTCTGGATGACAGCACCAGCGCTGTGGACACAGCTACGGAGGCCAAAATCAGAAAATGCTTTGCCACAGATCTGAAGGATACGACCAAGATTATCATAGCCCAGAGAATCAGCTCTGTGGAGACGGCGGATAAGATTCTGGTTATGGATGACGGACGAATCATAGCTCATGGAACTCATCAGGAGCTTATAAAAGACTGCGAAGCCTACCAGGAGATTTACTATTCCCAGAGAGAACGGGAGGAAAGGGGGACTGCCTTATGAATGAGCAGCAGAGAATGGACAGCCTGAAGCGGCGCTATGGCCACTGTGAAGCGCCTTCCGTGAAGGCCCCAAGGAGAGAGCTGGGACATGGGCCGAGACATCCTATGGGCCAGAGTGGAAGGGGGAAGCCAAAGAACAGCCGCCAGACGGTAAAGCGGCTTATGGGCTATCTTAAGGAGGACAGGGGAAAGGTACTGCTGGCATTTGCCTGTGTCATTATAAGCACAATATCTACGTTGGCAGGATCATATATGCTGCGTCCCATTATAAACCTCTTTATCGCTCCCATAGATGGAAGCGCCGGCAATCCCGCAGGTCTTGCAAGCTCCTTGGTAATTTTGGGAGCGGTGTATGGAGCCGGCATCTTGTCTCAGTATGCCCAGGCCAAGGTTATGCTTACGGTAGCCCAGAACGCGCTTCAAAAAATCAGATACGAGCTTTTTGAAAAAATGCAGGCTTTGCCGATCCACTTTTATGACACAAATGTGAGTGGGGATCTCATGAGCCGTTTTACAAATGATGTAGATACGGTAGGCCAGATGCTCAGCAGTACCCTGGTGCAGCTGGTTTCAGGGTCCTTAAGCATTGTGGGAACTCTTGTTCTGATGCTGTACACCAATGTCACCCTGACGGTGGTAACGGTGGTTATGATTCCCTTGATGGCTAAGGCCGCAAGTGCGGTGGCAGCCAGAAGCCAGAAGTATTTTACTGCCCAGCAGGCATCGTTGGGAGCGGTAAATGGATATATAGAAGAAATGGTTACCGGACAGAAGGTAGTGAAGGTATTCTGCCATGAGGAAGCAGCTAAGGAGGAATTTCGGCTTTTGAACCGGGAGCTGAGAGGAAACATGATACGTGCTCAGTTTTTCGGAGGTATGATGGGGCCGGTGATGGGGAATTTAAGCCAAATTAACTATGGACTGACGGCTTGTATCGGAGGCCTTCTTTGCGTTCTGAGAGGTTTTGATGTGGGAGGCCTTACCGTGTTCCTGAACTTTTCCAGACAGTTCAGCAGGCCTATTAACGAGATTTCCATGCAGGTCAGCAATGTGTTTGCCGCTTTGGCCGGGGCGGAGCGTGTATTCGCGGTGATGGACGAGGAGCCGGAGGCTTCGAACGATGAGGACGCAGTGGTTCTAAATCCCATGAAGGGTTATGTGACCCTGGAGCATGTAACCTTTGGCTATAACCCGGATAAGGTAATTTTAAAGGATATCAGCCTTTATGCAAAGCCGGGTCAGAAGATAGCTTTTGTAGGCTCTACCGGCGCAGGGAAAACCACTATAACCAATCTTTTGAACCGATTCTATGATATACAGTCAGGGGCTATCACCATTGACGGAGTGGATATCCGCCATATCAAGCGGGATGAGCTGCGGCGCAGTATTGCCATGGTTCTCCAGGATACCCATTTATTTACAGGAACGGTGAGGGAAAATATTCGCTATGGCAGGCTGGACGCTACGGATGAGGAGGTGATTCAGGCAGCCAGGACAGCTTCCGCCCACTCGTTTATCATGCGCCTTCCCCATGGGTATGACACGATACTTGAAGGGGATGGGACTAACTTAAGTCAGGGGCAGAGGCAGCTTCTCAACATAGCAAGGGCTGCTGTTTCCAAAGCGCCGGTGCTGATTTTGGATGAGGCTACCAGCTCTGTAGATACCAGGACTGAGAAGCATATTGAGCATGGTATGGATCGTTTGATGGCAGACCGCACTACCTTTGTTATCGCCCATCGTCTTTCTACTGTGAGAAATGCAGATGCGATTATGGTACTGGAGCAAGGGGAAATCATTGAGCGGGGCAGCCACCAGGAGCTTTTGGATCAAAAGGGAAGATACTACGAATTGTATACCGGAAGGAAAGATCTGGACTAATTTCCGTGAAATTAACAGGTGAATTTAAATTATAAGGATGGAATTCCATGTTGTATACAAAGTTCATTTATGCTATACTATTATGGTATATTCAGAAGAAGGCTAGGCAGCCTCTCTGAAATATCAGCCTTTACACGAGGACAAAGGTAATATTATGAAAGAAAGAGGGAGAGAGTCCATGGGTTTGGCGACTTTTAAAGGCGGCATCCACCCCTATGAGGGGAAGGAGCTGTCAAAGAACAAGCCGGTGCAGATTCTGATGCCAAAGGGTGATTTGGTGTATCCTATGTCACAGCACATCGGCGCACCGGCGCGTCCGCTGGTGTCAGTTGGCGATAAGGTACTGGCAGGCCAGAAGATTGGAGAAGCGGGAGGCTTTATTTCCGCCAATGTCATTGCTTCTGTGTCAGGTAAGGTAAAGGCCATTGAACCAAGGCGTATGGCTAACGGCACGATAGTATCCTCTGTTGTTGTGGAGAATGATGGGGAGTATAAAACCGTTGAGGGAATAGGAAAGGACAGGGACCCGTCCTCTTTATCCAAGGAAGAAATCCGCAGAATCATAAAGGAAGCAGGTATAGTAGGATTAGGCGGCGCCGGTTTTCCTACTCATGTTAAGCTGACCCCGAAGGATGAAAATGGGATTCAGTATATCCTGGTTAACGGAGCGGAGTGCGAGCCATATTTGACCAGCGACTACCGCATGATGCTGGAGGAGCCTGAAAAGATTGTAGGCGGTCTGAAGGTGATTCTTCAGCTGTTTGACAATGCAAAGGGTGTGATCGGGATTGAGGATAATAAGCCTGAGGCCATCGCAAAGCTAACCGGGCTGGTAAAGAATGAACCCCGTATCACTGTGCGCCCTCTTAGGACCAAGTATCCACAGGGCGGCGAGCGCTCTCTTATCTATGCGGTTACAGGCAAAAAGGTGCATGCTTCTATGCTGCCGGAAGACGTAGGCTGCATTGTAGATAATATTGATACGGTTATCTCCATATACATGGCCGTCTGTAAGCAAACGCCTCTGATGCGCAAAATTATTACGGTCACAGGCGACGCAGTGGCGGAGCCAGGTAATTTTAATGTAAAGCTGGGGACAAATTATCAGGAGCTTTTAGAGGCAGCCGGCGGCTTTAAAACAGAGCCAGAGAAGATAATTTCCGGCGGCCCTATGATGGGACAGGCCCTTTTCGGATTGGATATCCCCGTAAGTAAGACTTCATCCGCCCTGACCTGCTTTACAAAGGATCAGGTAGCAGAGATGGAGCCTTCTCCATGTATCCGCTGCGGCAAGTGCGTGAGCGTATGTCCCAGCCATATCATTCCCGTTATGATGATGCAGGCAGCTCTTCATGATGACTGCGAGGCTTTTGAGCGATTCAACGGTATGGAGTGTATGGAATGCGGAAGCTGCACCTATGTATGTCCGGCAAAGCGCCCGCTTACACAGGCTTTCAGAGAAATGCGCAAGACGGTTGCGGCCAACCGCAGAAAGAAAGGGTAGGAGGGGAGAACGGTCATGGATAAATTGTTAAACGTATCATCATCCCCCCATGTAAGAAGCTGTGAGACCACCCACAGCATTATGCTGGACGTGGCTATTGCCATGCTGCCTGCATCTGCCTTTGGAGTGTATCACTTTGGACTTCATGCATTAGGGGTTTTATTAGTTACAGTTGCGGTCTGTATGCTCAGCGAGTACATATATGAAAAGCTGATGCATAAGCCCAACACCATCAGCGATTGCAGCGCCTTGGTTACAGGTATGATTCTGGCATTGAATATGCCGCCGGAGATTCCCCTTTGGATTCCGGCCTTGGGCGGAGTTTTCGCTATTATTGTTGTAAAGCAGCTTTACGGCGGCCTTGGGCAGAATTTTATGAACCCTGCGCTGGCAGCGCGCTGCTTTCTGCTGATTTCCTTTGCGGGAAAGATGACAAACTTTAGCTATGCCGGCTTTGACGGAATCTCCGGCGCGACGCCTTTGGCAGCCTTAAAGAGCGGCTCCTCTGTGGATCTTCCCGCTATGTTCGTGGGGACGATTCCCGGAACCATTGGCGAGGTATCTGTGGTTGCGCTTTTGGTTGGAGCGGCTTACCTCCTGATTAAAAGGGTAATCTCCATCCGTATTCCAGCGGCCTACATTCTGACTGTCGCTGTATTTGCCGCGCTTTTTGGAGGGTATGGATTTGATATCAGCTATATTGCGGCGCACCTTTGCGGCGGCGGCCTTATATTTGGCGCTTTTTTCATGGCGACAGACTATGTTACCAGCCCTATTACGCCCAAGGGACAGATTGCATTCGGCATCCTTTTGGGGGTTCTTACAGGACTGTTCCGTATCTTCGGAGGTTCCGCGGAGGGAGTTTCCTATGCAATTATCATTGGCAATATTCTGGTTCCGCTGATTGAAAAAGCGACCCTTCCCAGAGCATTTGGAAAGGAGGACAGGTCCTTATGAGCAAAGCAGGATTTATGAAAGACGCAGCGGTTCTGTTCGCCATTACGCTGGTAGCGGGAGCGGCTTTGGGCGGCGTATATCAGGTGACGAAGGAGCCTATCAGCCGGGCTGCTGTGGCATATAAGGCGGTGTTTAACGAAGCTGAGTCCTTTGAACTGGACGACGCTCTGACGGAGGCCATCGAAGGCTGCAATACAGAGCTGGCTGGTATGAATTACGGCAGCGTAGCGGTTGAAACTGTGCTGAAGGCAGTGGATGCCGGAGGCAACCAGCTGGGCTATGTGATAACGGCCCTGTCTAACGACAGCTATGGCGGCGCCATTAAGCTGTCTGTGGGTCTTAAGGAGGACGGAACCATCACGGGGATTGAGTTTTTGGAGATTAATGATACGCCAGGCCTTGGACTGAAGGCAAAGGAGCCCGAATTCAAGAGCCAGTTTGCAGGAAAAAAGGCGGAAGCCTTGAGTGTCACTAAGTCAGGCAGTGGAAGCGATAACGAGATTGCCGCAATCAGTGGCGCAACCATTACCTCAAGCGCAACAACAAACGCAGTGAACGCAGCTTTGTATTATCTGCACAACTGCATCGGTAAATAGGAGGCGGGAGCATGAATAAATGTACAGAGCGTTTATATAACGGTATTGTGAAGGAAAACCCTACCTTTATTCTGATGCTGGGGATGTGTCCGACTCTAGCCGTTACAACATCAGCTGTTAACGGTATTGGAATGGGGCTTTCCACAACCGTGGTTTTAATGTTTTCTAATATGATTATATCAGCTTTGCGTAAGGTGATTCCGGATCGTGTGCGTATTCCGGCATACATAGTGATAGTGGCATCCCTGGTTACCATTGTGCAGCTGCTGCTCCAGGCCTATGTGCCGAGCCTGTACTCCGCTCTTGGTATCTATATACCGCTGATTGTAGTAAACTGTATTATCCTTGGCCGCGCGGAGTCCTATGCGTCAAAGAATGGCTCTCTGGTATCTACCTTTGACGGAATCGGTATGGGGCTGGGCTTTACCATCGCCCTTACCTGTATTGGCTTTGTGCGGGAGCTTTTAGGCTCCGGCGCTGTATTTGGTAAAATGCTGATTCCTGAGGACTATCATATCGCAATCTTTGTGCTGGCTCCGGGAGCGTTCTTTGTGCTGGCTATC
>OCAK01000643.1_pt1 | contig 27997 bp, 24 predicted proteins | sample 1538301 | NCBI WGS metagenome assembly OCAK01 (sample SAMEA2580285, study PRJEB22360) | human gut metagenome | biome: human gut; feature: human-associated habitat; material: faeces | place: Denmark | collected 2008/2010 | reverse complement strand
TACGGAATACTTTGATTCAAAACCTTTTCTACATACCTGTCCTTGTCCATTTTCTCTCCTTATATCCCAAGCCGTACTTCATAAGTCTTGTGCTTAGAAATTTGCTTTTGTAAACTACGTATTATTTCAGGATTCAATTCATCAAATTCTTGTATCTTGCAAATAGAATCATCATTTTCTTGAATAATAGAGCAATGGTCCTGCACACCTATAGCAGTATACTTATCATCATCTGTTGCCTTATATGTATATCTTTCCTCCACAGTTAAATCACTTACCGATTCAACATGTCCATCCGAAAATCTATAATAACCAGATGCAATTTTTTCAAGAGGCTCTATAACTTCATTATTAATGATGGCTATAGCACTACATTGACTTCCATCTACTACATAATAATCCGGATTACTTACTTTCAAAATTTCTTAGGTGACATTGTAAAAGCATTCGCTCCTGCCTGTTTTCTAAACCCCTCGAATTCGAGGGGTTTAAAATTCGGATTATGCAGCCTTTCCCATAATCCCAGAAATTCTATCACATCCCGATTTCTCATCCAATTTTGAATAACCGCTGTTGGATCATCACTTTTATACCGGGCAATATCAGTTAATGAAATAAATTCATTCTCAAAATCCTGTGTATAAATTCCAATATCAATTCCATTTGCATGAAGTGTGTCTTTAATTATTTTCCCCATTGCCCCTCCTGTAATCACATCACAATCCTCTGATCATATATCAAATTACTTCATAATATTTTAGTGCCTCCGTTATCGCTTCTACCTTTTCTTTCGGCGGATGTTTCCTCGTCTGCTTCAATTCCTCTGTCGCATTAGGCGCATCATACGTTGTTAATCCCAATGACCTCTTCACTTCCGCAATATAAGCAGTATGCACCTTAATTCCATACTTCTTCTCCACATATTCCTGTATCATCTTATATGTGATTTCGGGCTTCGGCTGACATTTCTTTGCCCGCTCTGCTATCGCATCCAACGGCACTTTTCCTTCGCCTTCCCCAAATTCCACCTTCACATTAATAACACTATCTGGTGATTTGTGGGACAAAAGCACGATACTTTCAACATGTGTTGGAGCTGTGAAACAAATTCTCGGAAGGCAGAATTTGGTCTTGGCGGGGGGGATTTATTTCATCAAAATCCATTCATGGTTTTTCTTTTTTCCGGTCTAGTTTCAAAGTATTATCATAATTCTTAATCCTGTTCTCTTGTTCTTTTTGCAAACTATTTACTTCTCACGTTCAACTACTGATTTCTTCCTTGATATTTCCTATATGTTCAATCATACAAGCCTTTACCTAAACAACATTTTTTAAATTTCTTTCCGCTTCCACAAGGACACAAATCATTCCTTCCAATTTTCACTTTCTTTAATGGCATACCCACTTCTACTGGTCTATGCCCTTTATCGATTAGTACAAATTCTTTTATCCTATATAGATATTCTGCGACCACCAAGATTGCTTGGAATAAGTGTAGTGCTTCATTTTCAAATTCCAGAAGATATTCTGTTCTACTCTTTGATCTATCTTTAGGGTCTGGAATATATGTTATTTGTTGTGAAATCGCATCGTATTTAACATCATTATGTCCAATTGCATTACGCAATTTTGCATTAATGATAACTCGCAAATACTCTGTATAAATTTCTTCACTATCACATAAGTGATATCTATTCGCTTTGGAAATCCCAAAGAAATCATCCAAAGAATCAACTTTTCTTTCTAATCCAAGTTTAACTTTTTTGAAATCCCCTCGGAACTTTATATTGTTTAACGCAACTGGTAAAATCAATATATTTCCCAAAGCCTCATATACATCTAAATAAAACTGTTTTACTAAATCAAAGCTGCTGGTTGTCGACCCTTCTTCTACAAAGTCAATGCTATCTGTTTTACAAAATTGAGTAGCAAATGCTGGAATTAAGTATTGATAAACCTCAATAAACTCGTTCATCGTTTGATAGATGATTGATTGTAAATCGTCCAATGTATATCCTTCATGAGCATTTAAATAATCTATCAATTCTCTTATCTGATTAAAATCCAACTTTAGCACACTATCACTTACTGTACGTTCTGAAATCACATCACTCCTCAATGGTGTGATAAATCCCATAATCTCCACCAGATGCACCGCTCTTAAAATTTCCAATTCATTCTTCCCTGGAGCAAGCTTCTCTGGAATCAATTTCTTCACCTCTTGAATTAAATAGTCTTTATTTTCATTCTGAGACAAATCTAATATTCTTTTGTATTGCGCCCAGTTCTGTGCAGTTTCCATTAATCTGGATACACTTTTTGTAAACTTCTCATATCCATCATTCTCCTGCATTCGAATTTGGTTTCTCATAAATGGAGATAACACAAACTCTCTCTCATCAATACTCAGCTTTTTAGTTGGAAATTCTCCAGAACATTCAACAATATAATCTGCCGATTCATTTTCTCTCAGAATTTCTGCATTCTCAAAACTGAATTCTAGCCCTGGCATATCCTGGCCTATTTTAACTTTTCCATTTAAAGAAATCCCACATTTTCTACACGCTACAACAATTGGATGTTCCTCCTGCCAACCAACTTGTAGCCTGATCCGTGTTACGCTACCACATACATGACATCTTATTAAGCAATTGTATACCAATTCACGCGCCTCCTCATGTAATCTATTTTAATGTCATTCCAAATTTTCTTTCACCCATCTTTGATAAACAGCATAGGAAAACGCAATATCTGTGACCCTTATTTCTAGTTTCCCTTCAGATTCTTCTTTTTGTACAATATGTTTCATAATACCATTCTCTTGAATCCTGTTTTTAATATCTACTGCGACTGATTCATCAAATCGCAAAAAGAATTCTTCAAAAGATGTCTTTTCGTCCTCATTCTCAAATATCAATATTGGAATTACCAATCCTTTGCGATCCGTACAAATATACTTACCATTTGTAAATAAGCCAAGCAATTTCCCATTGATAGAATCTTTGAGAAAATAATAATACATCCATCGTCCTATAATATAACTTTTCTCCGGCTTTGGTATAATACAACGCCCTAAATCCATATACCACAGTTCGGTTTCATATAATGTAGTTGTTAAATAATCCAATTTCAAATCTGCATAAAGCATTCTCTCATCATCATAAAAATAGCTTATGTAATCAAATCCTTCTGACGATTCTCCAGCAACAATCCTATACTCTGGATAATCTTGATGATATTGTTGTCTATTTATATCCCAATCTGCATCTGACCACCCTCTGAGATCATCCAATAACAACTCAAATCTTTTAGCCGGCTGAAGACCGTAACCAAAATGCTTTCTCCATAAATATTCTGTATGTTCTATACTGGCTGTCCTATCCCTTGGAGTGTTCATATCAGCCGTTAGAGTATATATTGCTCCAGCTCTCACTCTATTAATAAGTTTATGAGTATTCCCCCATTCCTTCCACAAATAATAAGGAGTATGTATTCCTCTATAAATCACAAGAATATCTACCTCATGTTCCTGAAATTTCAATGTATAAACTTCGGCTTGTGGTATATATCCTCCTGCAAACGGCTTATCTCTCAAAAATTTGATAATATCTGCTGTCTTATACCGTTTTTTCTCCGTGTTTTCAATTCCACAAACAGAGCCATCATCATTTGCTCCATATATTAAATAGGCATCTCTATCCTCTAAATTATTAGCCATGCAAATTATATCATGAAGCTTCTCCTCAGCTGTATCCGGATAATCCGATTTATAATCCCAATACCCACCTTCATATCCTCTTGCCAGTAATTCTTCGATAATTAATTTTAAATCCATATATCCTCCACATATCCTACATGTTCTGCCAATGTTCTATACTTCATGTCCTTCGCATCTGTACAGGAAAATCATACTTCTGAATCCCTATAGGGGACCCATCTCGATATTCACCGTCTATGTATAAACTATATGCTTCATAACCAAAGTTCTCACCGTTTTTGAGCACCCGGTCAATATAATAATATGCTTTACTTGATTTACCTACCGCATAGCTATCGAGGATAACTGAACATCCTTGCAAATATTTATCTCTTACAATATCGGTAAACTTTCCATGATACGAACAACTGCATCGCAAGTTTCCCCAAACTCAATCCCTGCAGCATAATCAAAATCTTTCTGGTAATTCTTCCACTGGCGATTCATAACTTCGCTGTTTCGAACCGTCTCCATACTCTTATGATATTGCTTGACAACTATTGACGACTCCCGCTTTCTAGTAGTTGCATCCAGCGCAAAGGCCAATGTTTCCGGATCAATATTTTCAGCCTGTAATTTGGTTAGTATATAAATGTCATAAAAATCTCTCGGTCGAGTATTCTGATCTCCACGGGAAATAACCGTTTCCAGTTTTTCAGCCAATATCGTTGCCATGTTATATGCCAGAACACAGATGCTGCGATTTTCCATCATCAATTTATATTTATATTCAACTTCACGAGGCGTAATTTTATCTCCGGTCGTAATGTCTAATTTTAAAGGCACTGCCATCGGAGGGTAATTCGCAGATAATGCTACGCGATAGCCGGTATACTCATCACCTTCACGTATTTCACCAATACTTTTGAAAGTAAAGGTAATCTCATCCTCCAAATTTATTTTAATAATTTCTTCTACCATTTTTTGAATCGTCTCTTTGCTCACAGGATATCGTTTAATTGTTGCATCCATATCCATCGTTGCCCTCGAATCCAGTCCAACCATAGAAGCAATTAGGAATCCACCCTTAATGATAAAATTATTCTGATATTCCGAAACCGATACCCGCTCTAAGAAACGCTCCAACATATAATTCTGCAACACAAGCTGTGCAGATATTTTTTTCTCTTTTGCAATATTCTTTACTACAGCCTTCAACTGCATCGCGTTTTTCACAGTAGTACCTCCAAATAAGATCTTAGTTTTTCTTCCACTTTCAGCACCCGTGCATATTCGGAAAGCTTCGGAATATTTTTCTTTTTATCAGCCACATATCGTTTAAATGCTTCAGAAACAATCTGTACATCTGTACGATTTTTTGTTCTTAAGATATCACATAATGTTCTTTCTGCACTGTATGCTCTGACGGCATTTCCTCCGGGAGTCATCAACTTATCAATTCCAAGACTGTAAAAAGGTTCTTTTGCACTACAGCACAAAATTCCTTCTGCTTTGGGGCCGGATAAATTGTACGTGTTTGGAAAGGTCATATGATATTTTTCCGGTGTCCTATCTGTCAAATCGCACAGGAATAATGCTGTATTAAGCGAAAAAACTCCCCGTTTATAACGGCTTTGGAGATTGACAAATTCATCTTCCCAAATCCCCGGTAATGTATAGACACCGCGTGAAGCACGTTCTAACCCACCGCTGTCAACCAGATGCTTTAAACTTCCTCGTGAAATACCTGCAGCGACAACCATTTCTGTAGTTATAATACCATTATTCTGCTGTGCAAGATTTAAAATCTGCTGAGAATGATTCATGTACCTCACCGCCCATTTGACTTTCTTGCTTAATATTATATATAAAATAAGCATAAAAGTCAAATTGAATTATAACATTACCAAGAAGAATAAACTATGACGAACTGCCAAGAACAAAATCCTCAGTCTATCTGAGGACTTTGTTCTTATCAATTTTTGTATCTGACAGGAACGGAAGAAAGTTCCTGTCGTTTCAATCATCAAAGTCAATTCGCTGTGTTATTAAAATTCCTGACCGGAAGTGAATCTCTATCTTATTTTCATTGATAACTCGTACTGTTTTCAAAAGCCGCCGTACCAGCTCATCATCAAACTCCCGTTTCAAGTAGCCAATCTTCCGGGTGTACTGCTCCATATCTTTCACGCGCTGTCCATAAGCATCCGCCAGTTGGCGTTCCTTGAGTTTCTTCGCCTTCTGTTTTTTCAGTTCCTTCATGCGGTCTGCGATCACACGGTATTCTTTATCAAAGTCCTCATCTGCGGTCTGCTTTCCGGCACTTTTTTCGATCAGTTCCAGCATTTTCTGTTGTAGTGTTTCGATTTGCTTATCATATTCTGTCGGCTCTGCAGATGCGGAATAGCTGCCAATGACTCGGATCACATTTTCACGGAACGCCTGCACGAATTTTCCCTGATCTTCCACCACGCTGCCGATGGCTGTCATAATCGCTTCATGGAGTGTTTTTTCTTTGAGGGTAGGGGAATGTTTGCACCGCTTGGAACCGTGCCTTAAACGGTTGTCACAGCGCCAAACCGCCTGTTTCTGTCCATACTTTGACCATACCTGCCTGCGATACGGCTGACCGCATTCCGCGCAGACCATGATGTCCGACAGCACATATTTGGAACTGTATTTTCCTTTCTGTGGCGCATCTTTTTTACGGGATGCCGGACGGTAGATGCCGGCTCTGCGGGCCTTTTCCTCCTGTACACGGTGGAACAACTCTTTGGGGATAATGGGTTCATGGTCATCTTCAATGTAGTACTGCGGCACAATTCCACGGTTCTTCACTTTCTTTTTGGTCAGGAAATCCACGGTATAGGTTTTCTGCAATAAGGCGTCTCCCATGTATTTTTCATTTGAGAGCATCTTGTCAATGGTGGTTGCGTACCATGTTGTCTGCCCGGTTGCGGTTTTAACGCCATCCGCTTCCAGAATCCTTTTGATCCGGTAACTGCTGTTACCCTCCAGATACAGCCGGAAGATTCTGCGCACCACTTCCGCTTCTTCCGGTACGATTACAAGGTTTCCGTCCTCGTCTTTGGTGTACCCCATAAACTTGCTGTGATTGACGATCACCTTGCCGTCCTCGAATTTCCGGACGATTCCCCAGTGGCAATTCTCACTGATATTCCTGCTTTCTTCCTGTGCCTGACTGCTCAGTATGGTCAGCAGCAGCTCGCCGCTTCCTTCCAGCGTATTAATGCTTTCCTTTTCAAAGAACACCGCAATGTTCTTTTCCTTCAGCTTTCGGATGTTGATCAGCGCATCTACTGTATTGCGGGCGAAGCGGCTGATGGATTTGGTCAGTACCATATCAATTTTTCCCGCCATACAGTCATCGATCATTGCTTGGAAATCCGAGCGTTTTTTCGTGCTGGTCGCGCTTTTTCCGTCATCGGCATAGATGCCCGCCAATTTCCAGTTCGGATTGCTCCTTATTTTTTCCGTATAATAACTGACCTGTGCCTCATAGCTGCTTTCCTGTTGTTCCTGCAGGGTGCTGACACGGCAGTATGCAGCTACACGCAAGGCTTTCATCTGTGGTCGGATATGGCGGTCATAGGTTCCCGTTGCCGGAATGACCGATATGTTCTTTTTTGCCTGTGCCATTTATGTTTCCTCCTTTATCGGTATGGTAATGCTCCGGCCGTTTTTCAGATAGAATTCCAGACAGGTATGTTTTTGCACCACAATTTTTCCTATGGTTCTCTCCAGCAACGTCAGGTCGCATGCAGTCTGTATTCCGACGCCACTCAGAGCATCTGCTGTTTTTTCATTCTGATAGGCTCTGTCATCGATGCGGATATTCCGATATTGTTCCGAAGCCCTCTGGAACGCCAGCTGTTTGACCTCCTGTGCATCACAACTCGGTTCTGCCAGCAGATTGTTGATCTGAGTGGTCAGCTTTCGCTCGGCTGTACTTTCCTGCTGCGGTAATTCCTTGAAGTCCGGCTTTAGATAGGAAGGTGTTTCTATTACCTGATTGACTGCCTGTATAAATGCCTGTTCCAATTGTTCTTCGCTTAAAAACCGGTTACGGCAGTGTACACGGTTACGATAGATGTAATGTTTGCACCTCCACTTCGGTGGTTTTCCTTTCTCTGTGTATTTGCGATAGGGCTGCCCGCATTCTCCGCAGACCAGCAGGCTGCTCCAGACGCTTTGATTCGCAAAGCTGTTTGGCTGGGCGGCTCTGCCCAAGTCTTTCACCCGTTGTATTCGTCTGCTCTGTACCTGCTCAAATATACTTTGTTCAATCAGGGGAGGGTAGAACTCGTCTCCTATATATTTTCGGTTCTCCAGAATCTTTCCGATAGATCCGTGGTTCCAAGTGGGTTTATGGCTTGCATTTAAGATTCCCCGCCGAGTAAAATCTTTTGCGATTCGATATGTGGAAGTACCTGCCAGGTATGTGTCGAAAATCTTCCGCACCAAATTCGCAGTTTCAGGCTCGATCTCAGCTTTGCCATTTTGTATATGATACCCAAGTGGTACATGCCTTTGCATTTACTGCACTTCCTTTCCATAGTGTTCTTCCAGTTCTAGACCGTTTTTCAGTTCAAAGCACAGCCTGTTGGGATACACTCTGATCCTTTCAACAATCAGTCGGAACAATTCTTCATCGAATTCTTCTATGATAGCTGGTCGGGTACGGAAGACCGTCATCAGATACTCGGTCTGCGCAATTTCCTGTTCCATCAGGTTCTGCTCTTTTAGGAACTGCTGCCTGCGGCTGATTTCTTCTAACTCGGTGTCCAGCTGATTCCGGCGTTCTATAAAAACAGCAGAGCCTACGTCGCCGTCCGAGAGGACTTTCTGCAACCAATGGCTCTGCTGTTTGAGTTCCTGTATTCTTTTTTCCAATGTGAGCAGTTCCTGCTCCTGTTCCATATCGTTCGGCACCGCCTTCAGTAGCGCAAGCAGGGGAAGCAGGACATCTTCCGCATGCCCGGCCAGCTTGTTCCACATGCTCACAAACATTTGTCGAATCACATCTTCCCGAATTGGTTTCTGCCTGCATTTTGTAATATCTGTGATATGCTGACGGCAGCTCCACTGAATCTTTTCATATGGCTTGCCGATATAGATTTTTTGTCGGCGGAATGTACTGCCGCACTCCCCACAGATGATCCGACCGCTGAACGCATAGCGGCTTTGATAAATCTCTACATTATCCATGCGGTGTTTCTGCCTGCGATATTCATAAATCTGACGTACCGCCTCCGCTTCTTCTCTGCTGATGATCGGTTCATGGTTATCCGATACCAGATACTTTGGCAGTTCCCCGTGATTATACTTTTTCGTAAACGGGATACCTTCCGTTGTATATGTTTTCTGATAGAGCAGATCGCCCTCATATACCGGGTTCTGAAGAATCCATTTCACAACACTGTCCTGCCATGATTTTGCTGTTCGGATAGTAGGAACTCCTTCTGCCTGCAGTTCTTTTGCAATCGCATAGGAACCTTTTCCACCGAGATATTCATCAAAAATCCTGCGGACGATAGCAGCTTCCTCCGATTGAATGATCAGATTGCCGTTTTCATCTTTCCGGTATCCATAAGCGGGAGAACTGATGACGAACGTCCCGTTTTGGAACCGTCGGACGATAGACCACCTGCTGTTTGTAGAGATGCTCTCTGACTCGCCCTGTGCGATGGAGCTTAAGATAGTCAGCAGCTGTTCACTTTTCTGAGACAGCGTACCGACTCGTTCTTTTTCAAAGTAGACCTCTATGCCAAGTTCTTTCAGCATAAGGATGGTATTGATACTGTCCACCGTATTTCTTGCGAAACGGGTAACGGACTTTGTCAGGATGAGGTCAATTTTTCCTTGCCTGCAGTCCTGTATCATCTGTTGGAATCTGTCACGACTTTTTACTTTTGTACCGCTTCGCGCTTCATCCGCATAAATTCCGACCAATGTCCAATTCGGTTTTTCCTCAATGAATCGGGTGTAGTACTGTACCTGTGCTTCAAAGGAATTTTTCTGTTCCGCGCTGCCGGTGCTGACGCGGCAATAGGCGCATACCCGTTTAGGAGCGGCATATCCTGTGTCCTGTTTTTGCTTCACAGGCTCTATTTTTGTAATCTTCTTGCCCATGTTTTTCCTCCTTTCTCAGGAGCATTCCCTCCTGTCAGCACAACACAATACCACACCTTTTTTCAGATATCCAGTGTTTTTACGCATATACTTCCGCCAGTTCCGGAGAAAATGTTGACCGGTTCAGGGCATCAATTTGTGCATATTCCTCCGGCTCCAAAAAGCCGTTTTTCAGCATCAGATCCAGCAGTTTTCTGGACAGTTGATACTGCATTTCTCTGGTTTCTCTCTGTTCACTCACTGTATACCCTCCATTCTTCCGATGATACGCTGGAATCCGAACTTCAGTTTTCCCTCCAGCGGAGAATAAACCGCAATCCCCATCTTTTGAAGTTGTTCCAGTATCCTCAGTGCCTGACAGGTATCCCGATGAATCTGTGACAGGTTATGTACCAGTAAAACTTCCACCTGCTGCAAAGGGGCGGTTTTCAAAAAGTATTCCCATCCGGGGAGAACGTCACTGTTTCCGGCTGCCAGATCGGTGGAAGAGCCCTTCACCTGAAATCCCATCTGCTCCGCATAATCCATCAGCTGTTTCCTCTGTACTTTCAACATGCCCTGCACATCTTCCGGTGCATCAATACGGCAGTAAATCCATGCTTTTGGTTCCTGATGCATAACCATCCCTCCTGACTGTTGATATCTCGTGCTTATTTCTCTCTTAATCTTTGCTCCATTCCAAAACTGATTGCCAAAGACTGCTCCACCTCGGTCATTTCCTTTCGGTTTATTCTTCCGATGTACTCTCTTAATCTCGAAGCGTCAATGGTCCGTATCTGTTCCAACAACACTACTGATCCATATCGAAGCCCTTTGACATGGTACAATGCAACATGAGTGGGTAGAGGATGTTTGAACCGCCGTCCGGTAATCGCTGCCACAATCACCGTCGGGCTGTATTTATTGCCGGTATTATTCTGAACGATCAAAACCGGACGGATGCCGCCCTGCTCGCACCCGATGACCGGGGAGAGGTCCGCATAGAAAATATCACCTTTTCTTATTTGCATCTGTACCACCTCTTACTGCATAGACAGCTCCGCCATTGTGACTGCCTGATCTTCTTCCATAAAATATTCGTCTGCTGTATCTCTGTCTACGGCAAGAATTTCTCCCGGCTTTGCTTCTCCCATCTGGATCGGGGCAAGGAATTTTAAGATTTCACGGCAGAGATTCTGATTCGGACACCGATTCAAAAATCTGCCGGTCGTATCCAATATCAGCCGGTCCAGCATATCCGTTACAATCATCTGCCGGGCATCCATGAAATGGCTGCCGACAAAATTTGCAAGATTTTCCGGTGTGGTTGAAATCAAATACTCTTTGCGCTGCCCTCCGGCTGCAGGATACAAATAGGCGTATCCGATTGCTTCCGTATCCATAATCCGTTCCACCATTTGCTTTTCTTTCTGATCCATACTGTTTTCCTCCTTTATTTTTGCTCGGTTTCATAACACAAGGACAGCGGCAGTTCCGATTCATTACAATTCCTGTATCATCAGGAAGACAGGGAACTGCCGCCGTAGTTTCTGTTATGAAAAACGACTTGTTCTTCGTTTTCTCTGGCTTCTATTCGACACTACTCCCCGAAGCCGGATGTTTTCACATCACCGGGCGGCAGACACAGACCGGTCTTGGTCAGGGACCGTCATGGGATTTTCACCCCTCCGAGGATCTCTCCGAGCCGCCCTCATTGCGTGATCCCGCTTTTCACGGGGCTGTGACTGGACAGAAGTATCATTATAGGCTGTTCAGGTCATGGCAGGCAGCCCACCGCAGGCTGCTTTGGAACGGATATTTCCCGCTTTGCGCCTTTGATGTGATCGTATTGACAGGTTTTTTTACCTGCAGGCGGTCTTGGCGTATCCTTCCGGTGCTTTTCCTTTTGGGCTGAACAGCTAATGTATCTGTGCTGCCGGATATGACTGCCTGTCAGCAGTATTTTTCAAAGAACAGATGAGAGAACAAGTCCTCTCACTTACTTCCACGTTGGCGGAAATCTTTGCACACCCCGAATCACAAATTTTCCAAAATATTTTTGAGTTTTTTCAGGATTCGATTTTTCCGCTTGTGAACCGCATTGTGATAAATCTTCAATTCTTCCGCCAGATCACGTTCCGTCCGTTCCTCAAAAAACAGCTGTCTGATAAGATATTGTTCATCTTCAGAGAGCAGGGAAAGGGCCTTATACAGCTGTTCCAGCTGCATATTCCGGATGACCGATTCCTCTGTCTGATTTTCCCCCTCAAACTGCACTTCCTGTTCCAACAGACGTTCATAAGAGTCCTCACGGCTCGGAATAACCTGAACGGTCTGCGTTTTATGGTCGATTATGGTTCTTTCTGTTTTCAAGTCATACTCCTGATACTACATTTTCCGTTCTGTCGTTCTTAAAACAGCAATTACTTCTTCGCTGGCTTCCGGATATAATTTTCTGAAGTCCGGGATTTTATATGGCTTTGCCATAGGCTTGTCCTCCTTTTCAAATTCATGCGAAAACGAAGGACAAGCGGCGGACTCCGGCAGCGGCATAAAGTTCTGCCGGAACGCAAAAAAGCGCCTGCATAGACATAAAAGTCTATACAGACGCTTAATTCGTATTTTTTATGTTCTGATTGTTCCTCTTGTTGTCCGGAATATCCCAATTGCAGGGAGTCGCTTTTTTTAAGCGATCACCGTTACACAGATATTCTGTTTCAATAAATGGTGCTGCTTCGGATCAGCAGCATAGTTTCCCAACACATAAAAACACCCCTCCTTGCTCAAACGGAGCTTGAAGGGGAATAATGTCTAGGCATACTCTTATTGCCCGTCAAAATACCGTTTTTTTTGACGGGCTTTATCAGCCTTTAATATTTGATAAAAAATATACACCTATTTGGATGCGGTTTGTATGTAGATTGGACAGTCTTTATCTGACTCAATTTTCTACCGGATTCTACTGATGATATTGGCAATCACCATCAGAAAACTCTCACTATCTTCATACCAAACTTTTTAAAAATTTGTTCTTTACTGCATAGCCGACCGGGATATTATACCAGAAATATCAACACGCCATATTCACACTTTGATAAGGTAACACCTTTTCCATTCTCTCCATTAACCGCCTGATAACAAACTGATTTGTAAAGAATCGGTGACGTTCAAATACTGTTTCGGCTCTTTCACATTCCACAATGGTTAAAGGACGATAACTGTCAGCATACATTGTCAAATGCCCCCATTACGTAGAACATTCATTGCATAACTGATACTGTATTTGGCATACCCCCATATTCCAGACAAGATCAATGTAGCGTATCGTACCTTTTTATTTTGCAGGATTAATACAGTTTCTAAGTAATCCTCTCCTGACACATGGGGTTTCAGCACTGCATCACCGCCCATGTTTTCCACATATTATTAAATCTAGATTTCTTACTTCTCGGAAGCTCTTAAAGCGTCCATTTGCTTAAATTCATTTATCATCATACCAACCGCAACAATAAATACTGTCACATCAGTAATAAGCGGAGCAGCAAATACGCCATGTACACCAAATCCAGCAATATGGGGCATGATGATGGCGGCAGGTATGTAAATGGCTATCTGGCGTAAGATAACTAGAACGTTCGCTTTTGTAGCTCTGCCAAGGGACTGCATCAGAGTCAGAACCACAATCCAGACTCCCAACAAAACATATGACAGGAAAAACAGTCGGAAATCCCCTACTCCCAGTTCAACTACAGATGATGTTGTAATAAACATAGAGAGAATTTTCTTTGGTACTAACATAATCGGAAGGTAGAAAATAAGTGCTAAGAAAGTTGCTGTGATCGCAAACACTTTCGTGATATGCTTTACCCTGTCGTATTGTTTTGCACCATAATTGGTTCCGACCGCCGGCTGATATCCCTGGGAAAGCCCCCATAAAGGAATAAATGCAAAAGACACTACCCGGTATGTCGCACCAAGTATAATCTGCCATGTATCTCCGCCATGCTGTGCTGCAAGATTATAAAGTGCGGTTTGCTGTACTAACATCATAACCTGCATGAGCATTGCAGAAAAGCCTACTCCAATGATTTCCGAGAAAAGAGTTTTTTCAATACGAATTGCATTGATTCTCACATTCTTACTTTTGATCTTAAAATACCAAAGAGAAGCCATTGCATACGCGATCTGCGAAACCAATGTTGCATAAGCAGCTCCATCAATCCCCATGCCATAACGCTTTAGAAGTAAAATAAAAATCGGGTCAAGTATAATATTCATAATAGCGGAACCAGCGCTAAAGAACATTGCCTGTTTCAACAATCCCTCTCCACGCATAATCATATTTGAGGACTGTGCGAAATTGACAAACAGACTGCCTGCAAAAATGATGCGTAAGTACCGAACTGCCAGCTCTAGAATTTCTCCGCTTGCACCAGAAAGCATTAAAATCTGTTTCGTAAAAATCATGCCTATCACCATGATGATAAGAGAAAAAATCAAAACCATGGCTATCAGATTTCCCATTATTTTGTCAATTGTATGCTGATCCCTTTTTCCAATCGCCCTGGACAGGATTGAAGCGGAACCGATACCAATGAGTGTAGAAATACCACTATTGGCAAGCGTAAATGGATATGACACAGATACCGCTGCCATAGCACTATCTCCTACCATTTGTCCGACATAAACTCCGTCCATAAAATTGTAAAGACCAACAACCACCATGCCGATAATAGATGGTACGCTAAGTTTTAATACTAAACTTTGCGGGTTGTCATGAAGAAGCATAGACCGAGTATCATTGTTATCAGTCATAATATCACCTTCTTATCTATTTTAATTGTCAATATGTTAAGTTACCGAAAATTGCTTTGTTTTCAAAAGAACTACGTCCCAGCCTAATATATGTAGCTGGATTAACTGCACAATTCTCTTTCCTTTGTAAACATTATTACCATCTGTTCCTTAGACTGACCAGCCAAGACTTTCCTGCTGTATGTAGAATAATTTGCTGTACAGTCCTTTCTGTTCAAGAAGCTCTTTATGTGTCCCCTGCTCTACTAATTTCCCCTCGCTCAGTACCAGAATCTGGTCAGCATCTACTACAGTCCGCAGACGATGGGCAATCATTATGACTGTCTTTCCTTCTACAAGTCTGGCAATGGCTTGTTGAATCAGCACCTCGTTCTCTGGGTCAAGGGAAGCGGTTGCCTCGTCCAATAGAATAATAGGAGCATTTTTTAGTAGTGCACGGGCAATGGAAATGCGCTGCCTCTCACCGCCTGACAAAGTACTACCGTTTTCACCAAGGATTGTGTCATACCCCTCCGGCAACCGTCTGATAAACTCATCACAATGAGCTGCTTTCGCAGCCGATACAACCTGATCATCACTAGCATTCATATTTCCTATTCTAATATTATTAAATACCGTATCATTAAATAAAGTCACGTCCTGAAAAACAAATGACATGCTTCTCATTAAATGCTCTGGTTCAATTTGTTTTAGATCCTTACCGCCGATTGTTACAGTACCTTTATTTACATCCCAAAAACGGACGATAAGTTTTGCTAAGGTACTTTTCCCGCTTCCTGATGGCCCGACCAGGGCAGTGATGCTACCTGTATTTATTTTTGCCGATACATTTTTTATTACATCTTCTTTTCCATAGGCAAATGTAACCTGCTTTAACTCAATATCATAATCTTTAATGTCCTGTTCTTCTCCCTCCATTGCTGGTGTTGTCAGTAGTGTACGCATCCGCTTTGTAACCGTTCCCAGATGAAACAAACTGGTAAGCTGTGATAGGATAGATAATATCGGTCCGTAAATTTGAGTAGAGAATAGTAATAAAACCAGGAGAGGATATAATTCAATCTGTCCACCTGTAATCAGGACTGTACCAATAAATATAGTGATTCCCAAGCTTGCCTGCAGGATTAGGCTTGCACATTGCACAAGTATACCAGAAGCCAATTCAACTTTAATTGCCGTCTTTTTCATTGACAGTAGAGCTTTATTCAGTGTCTGAAAACGTTCTCCGCTCAAGCCATAGGATTTGATAATCTTGATACCTTCCAGATACTCCTGAATCTGACTGGATGCTGCCAATTTCGCTCCCACCTGCTGCTCAAATAGGTGTAATTGCAGCTTACGGCCACACCATATTATAAAAAAGCAGACAGGCATGGTACAAAATATTGCCAACGCCATACGCCAGTCAAAAAAGGCCAAGCATACGCATGTCAGTGTAACCGATATAATATTTGCTATAAGCGGAGGAATAGTACTGCTAAGCATGGATTCCATACTGGCACAATCAGCCATCATATTTGTAGTTATATCTGACAAGTCTTTTGTGTTAAAGAAGCTCATAGGAAGCTTTCTCAAATGTTCTGCAATCCGTAACCGCGTGTTGCTTGCTTCCTTATATGACGCAAGATAAGTTTTTTTATAATCATTCTTAGCAGCGATAAAAACCAAGATTGTTGCAAGTATTCCAAATACCAATATCCTCCACATAGTTGACCATGATATCTCCTGCCCCATAAATGGCTTTAAAAGCTGACCGAACAAGAGAATTGGAATCGCAGATGAAAGCATGATGGACAGGTTTGTTAATGTACATGCAAAGATTGCTTTTTTAAGGTCTGAATACCCTTTATCAGATAATAATAGTCGCTTTTGTAAAAATTTCATTCCGTTTACACCGCCTTTCCTGTATGGATTTTCCAATTGACTGATTCTACATAACTGTCCCACATCTGCTTGTATTTTCCACCATTTGCAACTAATTCATCATGGGTTCCCTGTTCGATGAGATGTCCTTTCTCTATGACAAGAATCTGGTCAGCGTTACGGATAGTAGAAAGCCGATGGGCAATCATAACCACTGTTTTATCTTTAATCAATTTCTCAAAGGCTTTCTGGATTAAGTATTCATTTTCTGGATCGCTGAATGCAGTTGCCTCATCCAGCACTATGATGGGGGAATCTTTAATTATGGCCCTAGCAATGGCAATCCTCTGCCGTTCCCCACCAGACAAATGGATTCCTGAAGAACCAATTACCGTATAATATCCATCAGGCAATTTTTCGATGAATTCGTGACACTGAGCCGCCTTTGCAGCCTCTATAACCTGTGCTTCTGTTGCATCAGGATTTCCCATCCGAATATTATCCAAAACGCTTTGTTTAAAAAGAAATGTGTCTTGAAATACAAAGCCTACCAATTTCATCAGTTCCGCAAGAGGAATTTCACGGATATCTACTCCTCCAATTTGAATGCTTCCCTCTGTCACATCCCAAAAACGGGAAATCAAATTAGCAATGGTACTCTTTCCTCCTCCTGACGACCCAACAATTGCTGTCACATTTCCCTGTTTGGCATGAAACGACACATTATCCAGCGCCTTTACAGCCGCATTTGATTCAGCTTCGTAAGAAAAACTCACATTATCAAAGACAATATCCTTACCCTGCACTTTGGTATCACCTCTGTGATCCTCCAAAACAGGAATATGTAAAATTTCTTCCATACGTTCCACATTGCCATCAATCTGGGTAAACGACTCAGATATGTACATAATTTTATTTAAAATACCCGATATGGCTGGCACTAAAATCAAATAAAAGATAAAGTTTAAGGAATAGCTTCTGTAATCTGTCACATGTCTTCCAATCAATATACCTACTGGAATTAGTAACAAATAGATACTATGGATAATCACTGTAAACGCCGGCATGCAATTTCTCCACCCCATGGCATATTCCAATACGAAGGAGGTGTAATCTGTTATAGATTTGCTTAATCTCTTGAAGGAATCAGCTGTCTGATTAAAGGCTTTAATTTCCGGCATGCCTCGTACATACTCCACAGATGCATTATTCATATCTTCCTGTGCGGACTGAAAATGATGCATCTTCTCTTTGGCATCCCCATTAAACCCCAAAAATTGAATGGCAAAGGCCAGCACAATTCCAAGCAGAGAGGTAACACCATAGCGCCAGTCAACCGCCAAAAGAATTATGACTAAAATGAGCGGAGCCACAAGAGATGCTACAAAATCTGGGAATTGATGGGCGATAAACTTTTCAATACTTTCTATATTTTCGTCCATAATCTTCCTCATACGGCCACTTCCGATGGTCAGATGATATCCTAACGGGATTGCAGTGATATGATTCGCAAAGTTTAACTTCAATTCATATAATGTGCCAAATGCTGCCAGATGGGAACACATCAGAGCACAGAAATAGAGTACTACATTTCCAGCAATACCCGCCAAGGCAAACCAGCCGTACATCAAAATGGTCGTCATATCTGCCGCAGGCATATCTGGAAACACCAAGATCAGTTCCCTAATAACAAAATAAATTGCCAGATATGGTATAAACGAACATACTGCCGCCAACGCAGACAGAATTCCTGAAATAATCACTAATCCTTTGTGTTCTGATGCCAGTTTCAAGCAACGTGCCATTCCTGTTTTCCTTTTCTCCTCCTTATTCTTTTCCTGTTTCATTGTTTCTCCTCCAATTCTATAATATTCGCGCCGCAATTAGAATCAACTAACTGTAGTATATTATAATGAAAAAATCCACAGTTCTCTACTCCATTTCATAATATTTTTCTAAAAATAGCCTGAAATCTCAACAAATTTACCCTTTTACTGATAGTTCAATACCCCATTTTCTCCAGTAAATAATCGGCAGAATTTATCAAAAAATCATCTGTCACCTTTCCATCTTCCAACCTAAGTGCTCTCTGGCAACAAGACAGCACACATTCTGCATCATGGGTAATTACCAGAATTGTACGTCCTCTCTTTGCCAGTTTCTGAATAATATGGCTGACCTTTCTCATATTTACTCCATCAAGACCACTGGTTGGTTCGTCTAAGATAATAATAGGGGCATCATGCATCAACGCTACTGCCAATGCGAGCCTTTGTTTTTGCCCCCCTGACAAAGTGGATGGGTGTTGTTCCCTAAACTCATGCAAATCCAGTTCCATTAATATCTGCTTAGCCTTTTCCTTTATTTCTGGTGATTCTCCATTGCCCAGTATCAGCTCGTCTATCAAATCCTCACCAAACAACTGGCTATCGAGATCCTGGGGAATATACCAGACCGTTCCCCTTCTCTTTTTTATGTTGCTTTTCTTTCCAAACAAAGTAACACGGCCTGAATCTTCTTTTAATAATCCCGCGAGCATTTTTCCCATCGTACTTTTCCCCATCCCATTGGAACCTATGATAGCGATAGATTCTCCTCTCCTGCAGGAAAAATTGATATGATCTGCAACTACTAATTTACCAAATGTTTTACATAAATCTTTTACTTCTACAGTCACTTCATTGTTATTTTCAAATGGCATATGAAAACAAGACACCGCATGCAGATCAGGGCTTCTTAAGCCCAACTTACGGATTTCTTCTGTAGACAAGCGCCCAACCTCAGCTTGTGTAAATTCATGTATAATGCATCCATTTTTTATATATATAAACCTATCTGCAATTGGCATCAAGTAATAAAGTCTATGTTCTGCAATCAGAATTGTTTTGCCCTTTTCTTTCAATTTCCTTATTGTATTACCCAATCTCTCTGTTGAATCCGTATCTAAATTTGCGGAGGGTTCATCCATAACATAAATTTCAGGCTCTATTGCCTCAGCAGAAGCAATCGCTACTTTCTGTCTCATTCCATAGGAAAGGTTCCGAATATTATAATTTAATATATCCTCTATCCCCATACTATCAGCTGAAGCATGGACATGGGTTACAATATCTTCGTGCGAATACCCATAATTCTCACATCCAAATGCAATCTCCCCTGCTACCTCATTGGCAAAAAATTGACTCCGTGGATCTTGAAACACATTTCCTATAATCTTTCCTCTCTCCCAAGATGGATAACTTGAAAGGGGGTATTTATCTACAGAAACTGTCCCTTTTAAATCGCCTTCATAAAAATAAGGAATTAGTCCATTAATAACTCTGGTCAATGAACTTTTTCCACTACCTGACGGACCGGTTATAACCACTGTTTCCCCCGCCTTAATATTTAAATTAATATCAGTAAGTTGGGGGATTTTATGTTTATATGAAAATGTCACATGTTGTATTTCTATTTCTTTTCCCATTTTTATTCTCCATCTTCTAATTAGCTTCTCAGCTTTCTATAATCTTTTGGCAAAATGCCATAGACATCTTTAAACGCAATTGAAAACTTACTTGCATTGGAATACCCTAATGAAAAGGCAATTTCACCAATTTTCATTTCACCATCTAAAATCAGCTTTTTAGCAATTCCCATTTTGTATTTCTTCAAAAATGCATATGGGGAGTCTCCATAAATATGATTAAATATTGTTTGAAACATAGTAGTCCCCATATTTTTTTCTTTCACCAATTGTTTAAGTGAATACTTCTCGTCTAAGTGAGTAATCATGTAGTTCCAGATTTCTTTGACTGCCTCAATTTGGTCTTTGGGATAATATTGTTCCTCCTCAGCGTCATTTCGTTCGATATTTTGTAAATAGAAAAGAAGTTCTAGAGTTTTAATCGCAAAGTAACAAGAACTCTGCTTCCCTTTTGCCTCATAGATTTCATCAAACAATCGTTGTAATTTGGAAGGGATCTTGCTGATATACCATGCGTTATTCAATGATAATTTTTCCTCAATTGGCTTAATATCTATGGAAAAATTATCCATAATCTTTTTAGTGGACAAACTCATTTTTTTCTTGTCAATCACCAAAGTAATAGCATTAAAGTAACCGAATGGAAAATAATAGGAAGATGGCAAATGCTCCCCGCTGCCAATCCAGAAATGATCCTCCGACAGATGGATGCATCTATTATTCGCAAATTCACAGACAACTCTTCCCCTGCAGCAACAAGTAATCTCCAGAATCTCGCTGTATGGAGTTACTGGGATAAAAGCATCTTCGGAATTAAACTCCATAAATACCATTTCCATTCCCTCAAATGCTTTGTATGTAACAATCAAACCTTTTCCCTGGCATTCGTATCGTTCTATCAAACAATCACTATCACTGTGGATAACTCTGGCGTTTCGGCCGTACCATTCCTGCACCTCCTGTTTTTCTAACATATTTTTTATCCTCCATTATTCTTTTATCATATTGCAGATTATCTGCGGTTTCTTGATCAGTACCTCCGCGTGTCCCATATTCTCACAGGCATGGACAGTAACGGGATAAATACTGACTCTTTTTATTAAACCAACCGAATTAGGGGCATATGTTTCGTTACCCCCATACATAATGACCACTTCCATTGATATTTTCTCTTCCCTGCTCCGGATATCATACTTGTAGGCTGCAAGAGCAGTCCAAAATAACGTTCTAAAGGTTATGCCGACTTCACCCATTGGCTGAAGAACTTGGACATCATGATTGTGTAAATATCCCATTTGTTTTTGCATATACTTCATCATGTGCTTTCCATGAAAAACTCGCTTCATCTGCCACGACATAATAAGGCTAAATATGTATTTCATATTGCCCATAGATTCATATTGTCCACCATCTAATATCAATTTTTTTATTCTAATATCACCTTTGAGTGCAAGTTCAAGTGCAATACTCGCCCCCAGAGAAATACCATAAACTGCATCAACATAATTAATTCCTTTTCTCAGCAATACAGCACTTATATAGTCGGCACTAAGAATGACAGAAGTAACTGCACCATTGGATGAAGCATTATGACCTGACAACTCCGGAATTATAAAATAATAATTTTTTCCCAATATATGGAGTAGTTTATCGAAACAGTTCTTCCAATTGAATCCCATTCCATGTATGAGGAGTATTCGTTTACCATTTTTATTCCCAAGTAGATGAATCTCAGATTGATCCTTCTTCATAGTGTTCCTCCTTTTCCAATATTTTATCTGTCAAAACTAGGTCGATATTTAATTGTGGTAAATCATGTATTACAGCTTCTAAATCTATGATATCCATAGCATAATAAATTCCGAAGGCAGGTTGTTTTTCAATCAGAGCCTTAACTGTATAGGCGGCAATGATTGAACTGATATCACTACTGTACGAACTATGTACGTCTGCAGTTCTTATGTGATCCTGATTATTATTTGAACCAGTTACTTCAATATGTATATAGTTATATGCTGCTGTTGACCCACAAGTCATTTCAAATAGTTTGATAATAGAATCAACGCTTTGCTGCAGTGCCTCATCGCCTTGCTTCAAACTGTATTTGATAACTGCTTCCTGCATCAACTTTGTGATTTCTTCTCCAAAAGAGGCGTAATACCAGTTCGCCCTCTTAGGTTTATAACTTTGAGTAATCCGCTGCAATTCTATTGTATAGTAGTTTTGCAATGTGTACTCCTTATTTTCTACAATCCTGTATATTGGTATTTCATCTCTCTTTAACTCACCATTTTCATAATAGTTTAATGCAGATCCGAATCCGGCTGTATTCGTCAATATAAAATCTTTAATTGCCGATCTGCTCGGAATTTCATTTGTGATGCTCAACCCCATAATACAATCTACTGACTTTAAGCTCTCGCATAAATATTTCATCAACAGACCAGTCATTCCTGGAAAAAAACCACTGGATAGCACATAAACCGATTCGTTCCTTATATCTGCAATTCTGTCTTCTAAAAATGACTCACCAGAAGGGTCCACAACAGGTATGTGATATTTAGCTGCTACTCTTGCAATCTTTTCTCCATTGACAAATGAGGCGCCTGCACAATTTACGATAATACTACATTGGCTGCAAAAAGCTTCTAGGTCACCAAATATATCTACATCTAATTGGATATATTGGTTTTGTGCAGTAACTGGTGGTTTTGCCGAATGATAAGAAACTAACAACTCATATTGGTTCTCTAACAGTTTAACAACTCGTTTACCTATTTCACCAGTTCCGCCTAATATTCCGATTTTCTTCATATTCTGCCTCTTTTTCTAGGGTGTCCATCACTATATGGACACCCTTTGACAATTGTTAATAATTAAAATCCAAAATCTTAGAAATATTCTTTTCCAGATTATCACCAATAATACAATCAAAATGTTGTCCTGCAATTGTATTATATTTTAAATTACCCTTAATATAAGGTTTCCATGTTTCATAATCTTCCTCAAAGAATCCAGGATAAAAGTGGCTTCCTAAGATCTCACAACAGAAAATCCTTATGTTTCCATAGTAAGGTTCCGGTATGTAACTCGACACGCACCTGAAATTCTGTGAGAATATCCGGAAAAGTACATTCAGCATCTTCAGCTGATGTTCCATCAACTCACCATTTGGACGCTCAATCGTGCTGTATAAAGCATTTAACCTTTCTGAAATTGTATAGCTAGCGAGCCGACGGAACTCTTCAGCCACATCTTCATACTCCCCGCCCGTTTCGCATAATGCTTTTACTGTAATTTCACCACTTCCATATCTGGAAATATGCTCTATATACTGCTGCAAGCGCTCATCACTTACCTGATAACCTGCCTTATATGCATCTGCCCCAATCACTCTTGCAAAAATCCGCTCCAACAGCAGTTCGTTATCCAGGCTTGAATGCAATGCATTACGGAATATCTCATCCGATGCGTCCGCTAAAATCGTGTTCTCCTTCTGCTTTGGAATACCAGTACTTATTAGCGTCACATCAGAAACGGAAACACCTTTATTTCTTAAATATTGTGCTGTTTCCAATGCAATCAAACCGCCCACACAATGACCTACAAGAATATAATTTCTATAGCCCATTTTTTCCAATATCTCACCATATTTTCTCCCAAGTAGCCGGAAGGTCTGACTTGTTTCCATGGAAATATACTCAGCATCATTTCCAAAAACAAAACCGATAATGCTTTCATCGTTCTTGCTGTCCTCTTTTATGCGAGACAGTAAATCCGTATAGGGTGTTAAGGTTCCTGCTCCAGCATGGAAGAAAACCTTTGCAATAGAATCCTTATTATTTAAACTGCTATTTTTCAGAATCATTAAGGACGGGGCATCAAGATTGCTCTTATCATTTTGATGGTTCACAAGGCTTTCTGCTATCTGCTTAATAGTGGGTGCTTTCATCATTTCTGTCAAAAGGCTACTCCACTCCCAACCAGAAGCTTCTGATATGTTTTCCATCATCTTCCCAATGATTTGAGCAATCAGCAGAGAATCACCACCAACCAGATAAAAATCGTCATTTCTTCCCACTGAGTCAAGCCCTAATTCCCTACACCATATTTCTGCTATGCGCTGTTCCAAATCCGTCTGGGGCAATTCATCCTTTTTCTTAGTGCTCTCCTTACGATTCCAGTTCTTAAAATACTCTTTGATTTTTCTAGTATCCACTTTTCGGTTTACGGATAACGGCATATCTGGCAGAATTAAGATCTGATTCGGAAGCATATATGGAGATACCGTACTCTCTAAATAATTTCTAACCTCCTCTTTCTCTAATTGTTCATATTCTCCCGCAAACCGAACTACGTATATTGTCTGTCCAGCCAAGTCTAATTTGCTGCTCTTATCAGGAAATTCATAAATCAGATGCCCATTATGTCTCTCAAAGATATTTTCCCATTGCACTCGTGTGAAGAATGTCTGATTATGTTCACTGCGTTCGTCCGTAAAGCCAGTTAATCCATCCTTAAACTCCATTGATGTCAACAACAAATAGCTTGTTCGTGTTTCTTCAAGTATAATAATAGATGCATTCTCAGATAATAATCCTTTTAAATTTTTCATAACACTGTTAATATTCTGTGAGTTATGAAGCACATTTGCACACAAAATCACATCGAAGCTGAAAGCCTCATATCCTTGAGATATGAAATCTTCATTGATATTAAAAATTCCATATTTTACCCAACTGTACTTACTGAAATTCTCCTGTGCTTTATTTAAGAAGAAAACTGAAAGATCCGTAAAATAATATTCTACATTGCACCTCTCAAGTTTAGGTATCACATCAAGAGAAGTTCCACCAACCCCTGCTCCTACCTCTAATATTCTAAAAGGTTGCTCTGGACTTCTTTTATTCTTCTTTTCGCACAAATAGCGTATTTCTTTCGTAGCAATATTGTTCAGCATTTCATTTACTTTGTTGTCATGGTAAGCTGCCAACGCTGGGTCTGTATCTCCCTTTGGAAATAGAATATTCAAAGGATCTTCTTTTCCTTGAATTAGTTCAGGAAGTAAATCACTTGATTCTTTTAAATAATCAACAAACTCCTTGCTGTATTGGAAATTATCCTCTATTTCATAAAACTCTTTCCAAAGCTTTTCAGAATCTAAATCTGCGTTTATCTCTGCAGCTTTATATACATTGGCTTCGCATGTGATAATTCCTTCATTAACCAATACCTGCAGCCATCTTTTAGTCAGTTTATACAGTTTCTCCGGAATCGACATAATCTCTACAATTTGCTCAAAACTGAATGCTTTGGATTTATCCGAAAAAATTCCACACTGTCTAAACGTGTTGTATATGTCCGCAACAACAACTTCCTCTGACTTTTTAATCCATTTTTCCAGTAAATCCTGATCCATATGCTCTTCATAGTATCGTTTTATGGACTTGAGCAAATATACCTCTTTATCATCCATGGCTTGTGATGCCACAGTCTTTTTCCTGACTGGCGAAATGGCTGCATCAATATGCAAATCCTCCGGACTTTCACCGAACGCTAAAGCAACAGCCCTTTCAATCAACGGATGTTCATTTAAGACAGAACTTATTTCAGCCAGTTCAACTCTGTGACCGTGTATTTTAACTTGATTATCACCGTCCTCACGTCCTTTAAAAATAATAACTCCATCTGGTAAATAACACCCTTTATCCCCAGTTCTGTAAATACGTTCCCCACTCCACGGAAGAGTAGAGTACTTTTCACGATTCAGTTGTTCATCAGCCAGGTAGCCACAGGATAATCCGATTCCTCCAATGTACAGGCTTCCGTCTACCCCATTAGGGCAAGGCTGCATTTCGTTGTTCAAAACATAAAATGTTTGATTTGACATTGGATATCCATATGGAATACTTTTTGTAAATGCAGCTTTTTTAGGAATATCGTAACTGATTGACCAAATTGCCGCTTCCGTAGCTCCACCAAGGCTGATAACACGACAATCACCAAATAGATCGTAAATCCTCTGTGGCATGGTTACGGGAATCCAATCACCAGAAAGCAATAACAATCTCACCTGATAATCTACACTTACATTTGCGGATTCAAGATAAGAAACAATCATCTGATGCAAAGCTGGAACCGCATTTATAATGGAAATCCTATGTCTAATTATTAATTCCGCCAAATACTTAGGATCTCGAATTTTATCTGTACTAGGTAATACTAATGTTCCACCTGCTGAAAAACAACCAAACAAATCATATACTGAAAGATCAAAGGACAGATTTGACAATCCTAAGAATATATCCCTTTCACTAACTGCATATGTTTCATTAACATCAGCAATTGTATTTGATGTTGCACGGTGGGTCATGATAACCCCTTTAGGTTCGCCAGTTGTTCCAGATGTGAATATAATATACGCTGGTCTATCATAGGCTATTTTATTGATAGGCAGTGTTTCTGTCGGTTCCGGTCTCAAGCTGTGGATATCTACAATATTACAGTATTCTTCTAAATCCTCATTCCTTGCTTCTGCAAAAATCAGTTTAATATCTGCACTTTTTACTATTTTTTCTTTGCGTTTATCCGGTTGCTGTACATCTATTGGCACATAAGTCGCTCCTGAAATAAGGGTAGCCAATACTGCAGCTACCTGCCATACATGTTTTTTTGTATCAATGCCTATTTTATCGCCTTCTTGAGTTCCTGCCTCTCTCAAAATACGCAGAACAGCATTCACATATCCCCCAAGTGACCGATATGTATATTCTCCCTCATCAGTTATTAATGCCGTTTTATCAGGGTAAAAGTTAAAAGATTTCAGGAATCCATCTTCAAGCATTGCTGGCATAATATTATTAAAGGTATTATTTACATCACTTCTTATTTTAAGGGTTTCCTTTGTAAGACTGACCGGATATTTTTGCTTAAGAATGCCACTATTTTTGTCGGCCATAGATTGAATCAGCAATGCAAAACTTTCAAACATTTCTTCTATTATATAGTTCTCGAATACACCATTTCGTACATCCCAGTTAATCGTGGCGCCACCGTTTTCTTCTGCTGCCTGACAATCTATATACACCTGTGGAGTCTGACTCAGTTTATATACAATTCTGTTTTTTACAGTTGTGTCATCCTTTGAACTAACCCCCAAAGTACTTGTGAACACAACTGGCATAATTACATTTTTCTTGCGTTCTTTCGTTAGGCGTCTTATTATTTCTACTCCAGACACATCTTTATGTTCTAAATCAGACCAGAGATCCATTTGCAGTTTTTTCACTCTTTCCAGAAAGGTTTCACCATACTCTATATCAATGGCAGTAATATTGACATCTGTGAAATCACCAACCACTTTATATATATCTTCAGCCACTTCTGGTCTGTTGAGCAGCGTAGTATTGATACAAAACTTCTTATCATTGGACCAAACTGCAATTACCTCCGCCAGTGCTGCCATAACAAACACGGATGGTGTAATATTATATGATTTTGCCAATTCAGCAAAAGCTTCCCACTGTTTTTCATTTAAGAACACTTTCTTCTGAAAGAAGCTCACTTCCTGATTGTCCTCTGTTCCAATAACTGGAAGGTTTGGTGCATCTCCCATCATTGATATCTTCTTATTCCAATAGACCTCCGCTTCCTGCCTAGATTTGCTGTTAAATGTTTTCCTCTTTTCTTGATATAAAACAATATCTCTATAAGACGTAGTCGGTACAATGATTTCATGAGGATTGTCATAAAATCTTTCAAGATCATTCAGCATTACATTCATACTTACGAAATCAGAAATAAGCATATCTAGTGAAAAATAAATTATGCTTTTATCTTTCTCAATACTCAAGGCTAAATCACACATAGGCCATGTTCCAAGCTGATACTGCTTAGTAGACAACTCAGCCCTCAGTTCTTCTTTATCAGATCTAATATCTTTATCACGTCCGTCAAGTACTGTGATTTCCACAGAAGGTACTGCCTCTTGGACAATCTGATAACCGGAAGCCGATACAATTGCC
>OCAK01000634.1_pt1 | contig 28358 bp, 33 predicted proteins | sample 1538301 | NCBI WGS metagenome assembly OCAK01 (sample SAMEA2580285, study PRJEB22360) | human gut metagenome | biome: human gut; feature: human-associated habitat; material: faeces | place: Denmark | collected 2008/2010 | reverse complement strand
GGAGCTGGAGCCATGTTTAAAAATGCCCCCCCCTCCCCCGCCGGTTCTGCGCCTGGCATCAATGGCCACCACCACACACTGGCGTCCGAATTTCATAGCCGCATCAGATATGAGGGACGGATTATCAATCGCTGAGGAATTAATGGATATTTTGTCTGCCCCCTCCCGAAGAAGCATGCGAAAATCCTCCACAGAGCGAATACCGCCACCTACAGTAAAGGGAATAAATACGTTCTCTGCCACCTTGCGCACCATATCCACTACTGTGCTGCGATTATCTGATGAAGCTGTGATATCCAAAAATACCAGCTCGTCAGCCCCTGCCCTGCCATAGGCTGCCCCTATCTCAACTGGATCTCCCGCATCCCTCAGGTTCACAAAATTTACGCCTTTTACAACACGTCCATTGTTTACATCCAGACATGGGATAATTCGTTTGGTAAACATGTTTTCTCTCCTATCTGCCTGCTTTGCACACTCTTTAAAGCTCTATAAAGTTCTTCAGGATGGCAAGACCCTCCTGGCCGCTTTTTTCCGGGTGGAACTGGCATCCAAAAATATTTCCCCTCTCTACGGCTGCATGGATATGAACTCCATACTCAGCGGATGCCGCAACGATCTCCTCGTTCTCTGCCTGCAGATAATAAGAGTGAACAAAATAGACATAGGCTCCGGTGGCTATGCCTTTAAACAGGGCAGATCCAGGAGCTACCTCCAGGGAATTCCATCCCATATGCGGAATCTTCAGTCCTTTACTGTCCGGAATTTTCAGGATTTGTCCCTGAAGAAGGCCAAGCCCCGCTACCCCAGGGCTCTCCTGGCTGCTGTTAAATAACAGCTGAAGCCCAAGGCAGATGCCTAAAAATGGGGTTCCCTTTTTAGCTGACTCCCGTATAATGTCTGCCAGCCCATACTGTTGCAGGCGTCCCATAGCATCGCCAAAGGAACCGACTCCCGGCAGAATGATCTTATCCGCCTTCAGGAGATTGTTCCTGTCTCTTGTGATAACAGGGGTCTCACCAAGAAATAGGAGGGCATTCTCCACGCTCCGCAGATTGCCTGCGTCATAATCGATAATTGCAATCATATATTCAGACCTCGCTTCTATGATTGTGATGATCCAGCGTATCCTCCTGCCGGACAGCTGCTCTTAATTTCGAATATTTTATCATAGTAAAGCAATAAAGTCAAGGTGTTAACGGAGCAGCCTTCCTGCTTCCTTCATACGGCCCTTTTCTGGAGCAGCAGAGCCTGGTCCAAACATGTGTATTGCTTATACCATCCCCCGTATCCATTCCAGGGAATCCGCTCCGATTCCCCAGGCTCTCTCCTCCACCTCCTTTGGAATCTGGCTGAGGCTTTTATGGATACGGAAAAAGGCAGACTTCTGGTTAAAAAACGCTATCTTCTCAAAGGGCCACCGGATCACCGTAGGAAGCTTAAAGCCTTCTCCCAGTTCCAGAATCACCAATCTCCGGTTCAACGTTCCCGCCTGCCATTGCTTGTAAGCCTCCCAGCGAGGCAAATATCCTTCCTCTATGTAGTCTTCCGCCTCTAGGGTATTTCCCGTCATAGGAGCTCCGCAGTAGGGACAGACATCCGAGGGGACCTCTCCTTCCTCCCAAATATCCTTTGTGCAGGCTTTGGAGCACTGACGCCAGTGTATATTTCCACAGGGAGCCACAATGCGGGAAGAAGCCAATTCTGTATCGTATATGGCTCCGTCTGTTAATGTAGTGACTATGTAGTAATCTTTATCCTTTATCAGCCGGTACAGGCTCTCATATCCCTCTCGCAAAGCGCGCTGGGCCTCATCCTTCAACCTGCGGCTGCGAACCTTCTTTCCATCCTCCCTCAGCCGCCACTCGCCGCCGATTCCAATGAGAACCTTCTCTGCCTTAGATATAGCTGTACGTATCTCTTTCTTTTGCGCATTTCTGTCATTCATCTGTGTTCATCTGCTTTCTTCTCGTTTTTACTATCTATATTCCTTTGGCTGTTGCCGATAATACCATCCCAGGGCTAGTATACCATATTCTCTAGGGGGGGCGCATGATTCAACTTGGTATTTTGACCCGCTTTGGCGGGTCACTGAACCGGCTCAGTATAATATCTGGCGATATTATACCATGGAAGCCTGGATTCTTCAATGTCTCCTCTAACATAGGACAACAACCAAAGTGCATAAAAAATTTATTTACGGCTTGTTCATTTATCGTTCCGCGCAAGGCTCTGCTGCTTGCATTTTCCCTTGTCCTGCTATACAATAAAAGCTGTGAAAGAAATCCCCGCAGCAAGCTGCCAGGGATTTCTCCCCAGAGACAGCAGATGCAGCCAGGTTTCCTTGCCCTGGATGTCTGCCTTTGGGATAATAACAGTAAAGGAGCCTGCCCCGGCAGGTTAAAAGGTGCGTTAAACTATGAAATCATCTGTTGATTTGCGAAACTTGCTGGAATCCATTGACAGGAGGAGTTACCCTGCTTACAAGGATACCAGAGGAGTCTATAATTTCTCCGACTACCTTCTCTCCATTGATCACGTACAGGGCGATCCCTTTGCCTCACCCTCCAAGTTAAGCGTTTTTGTTCCCCACCAAAAGGCAGGGTATCCTTCATCCCTTTTTGACACTCCTTGGAAGCAGACGGCCCTGGAGGACTATCTGGTACGGCAATTCCATCAGGAGATTGCAAAATATAATTTCAAGGCTAAGGGCTCCGGCAAAAGCGGACTGATTGCCACAAGCCATCCGGGAGCAGAGATTTTAAGCAGAACTGCCTGCGAATGCGGCTCTAAGGGTATAACCGCCCGGTTTGAGGCCGGTTTCCCGGCCAATGGCAGAACCATTAATTCCGGTGAGCTGATCCGGATTCTCTTTGATTTTCTGCCCCGGTGTGTGAAGCAGGTATTCTATTACAAAAGCCGGCATCCCCAGGAGGTAAAGGCTGTGGCTGAGTTGGCAGAGGATCAGAATTATATACGGAGAGAGCTACAGCGTCTCAGCCTGGTTTCCTTTGTGGCCGATGGCGCGATTTTACCTAGGAAAAGCGGCATTTCCAGCAGACCCATGAAAGAGAGCATTCCTTTTACCTCCCCTGAGTCTCTCCGGGTTAGACTGGATCTTCCCAATCATGGAACAATTACGGGTATGGGCATTCCCAGGGGCATTACCCTGATTGTAGGTGGAGGCTATCATGGAAAATCCACCCTTTTAAAGGCATTAGAGGCAGGCGTTTACAATCATATTGCAGGAGATGGCAGGGAATATGTGATTACAGACGAGACAGCTATGAAGCTTCGGGCAGAGGATGGCCGAAGTATTCAGAATGTGGATATTTCTCTGTTTATTAATGATTTGCCTAATAAAAAGGATACTCATTCCTTCTCTACAGAGGATGCCAGCGGCAGTACCTCCCAGGCTGCCGCCGTAATTGAGGGCATAGAAGCTGGCAGCCGTTCTTTCCTCATTGATGAAGATACCTCGGCCACCAACTTTATGGTTCGGGATGATTTGATGCAAAAAATCATCAGCCGTTCCAAGGAACCTATTACCCCCTTTATTGAGCGGGCCAGACAGCTCTTTGAGCATGAGGGCGTGTCCACTATTATGGTTGCGGGAAGCTCCGGGGCATACTTTTATATTGCAGACCGAATTATTCAGATGGATTGCTATGTTCCATATGATATAACAGAACGAACCAAGGCATTCTGCCAATCCTACGGAGCAGAACCTATCGCCTCAGCGCCCGGCTTTGCGCTGCCCTCAACCGGAAGAAGACTATATCCAGAAAAGACACCCGAAACGAATATAAAAGGCAAGCACGCCTCAGAAATCTGCGGCCTCACTTCTTACGCAGCTAGCCCTATTCCAGATCGCTATAAAACCGGAGAAACGGGCAGACGGAACCGCCCCGGTCAGCGTCATGACAGCCGGGATGAGCGTATTAAGGTAAAAGTCTATGGGAAAGACTCGCTGCAAATAGGCAAGTCTCCGCTAGACTTAAGGTTTGTGGAGCAGCTGGTAGATGGAGAGCAGACCAATGCGCTGGCACAGATGATGCGCTATTGCGCTGAACATCAGTTTTTAGAGAGGTACAGCATAACCGAAGCTGTCAACCTTCTGCTCAAAGAGATCGAAAAGGGCGGCCTTACTGCCATCAGTGATTCCTCCTACAGCGCTATGGGACTTTGTATGCCTCGGGTTCAGGAAATTTACGCATGTCTGAACCGCTATCGCGGATAGTTAAAATAAAGGCCTGTTCGGTATGCAGATTCGCTCCACACCGGACAGGCACCTGTTCCAGCTCATCCTTCAGTTTCTTCTCTAACAGCACAGATATTCTATCCCATAGTATTTTCCTTATATGCTCTCCAGAATAACCACTGCTCCGTCCGCTTCATCCTCTCTCTGGCTTTGGACAGGAAAAGACGCTCTATCTCTCTGTCATCGTCCTTCCTCTGTTTTCAGATGCAAGGCAGACATATGAAACTACTACAGATCTATGTAATCTGTGACGGGAGAGGGCTTCCTTGAATCCCATTCACACTGCTGAATGAGCAAGGCATAAAAGCAATCGGAGCCGTTTTTTCTATGAAGCTCTACAGAATACAAGACCTATGATTATCTTTCCCCTGCCAGCATTTCCTTTAAGTCATCCATCGTCATGTCCCTTTCCTTCAACATTTCATTTACAGACTTGAATTCTTCAAGTTGAATCTGGCTTTCTAAAACCTTGGCCTTTTCCTTTAAAGTCTCCAGACAATCCTCATATTGCGCAATGGATGCCTGTACATCCTTTAGTTCACCCTGCAGCTTTTCTATTGGTGATTTTCTTACTCCCCGTGCCATAAACTACACGCTCCTTTTTCGTATTTTCTTTTCTGAATCTGCCCCAGCGTCGGAGGCGCCGCTTCCTACAGTCCAAGGCCGCTCCATTTATTACTATTATATGACAACATTTCTCATAATATACAACCTATATACAACCTGTTTTTTCTTTCCGGCTACGATGAATCCATGAATGAACAAACTGTAAACGAAGCTGAGTGTTGATACGATTAAGTAATATCAGGTTTGCCATGCTTTGGGCAGAAAGCACTTTACGAACGGTTTGCTCTGGGTTATACTGTTAATCATGCAGAGGCAATTCCCCTACAAATTGCTTCCAGGCACCCGCATCATGCCCCAGCGGACGGAGCATCTCCTATATACCCGTCTTTGACTACCGGCAGGAATAAAATGATCAGAAAGGCTGACAAGCTTCTATGAAATACAGCAATCCTATACGAATATTTATACAATTTCTTCTGATAACCATCGCTTTGAGCCTGGGCAGCTGTCAGCGATCCTCATCTCCTTCCCCTGCCACATCCTCCGGACAAGCCGATCCTGCTCCTGATAACCAGGCCTCCTGGCAGGATCTTAAGGTACATTTTATTAACGTAGGCCAGGGAGACTGCATTCTTGCTGAATCGAAGGGACATTTTTTGCTCATTGACGCAGGAGAAAACGACCAGGGACAGACAGTGGTCTCCTACCTTACAAATGCGGGTGTCTCTTCACTGGATTATGTCGTCGGCACCCATCCCCACTCCGATCATATCGGCGGTCTGGATGATGTACTTCGTGAATTTCCGGTCGGAAGGATACTCCTTCCTCCAGTAGAGCACACCTCCAAAACCTTTGAGGATTTGCTGGATGTGATTACAAATAAAGGGATGAAAATTACAATGCCGAAGGCAGGGGATACCTATACCTTAGGCAATGCCTCCTTTCAGATTCTGGCCCCCGTCAAGGACTACGGAGAAGATCTGAACAACTGGTCGATAGGAGTAAGGCTCTCCTATAAAGATAACCATCTGGTGATGTGCGGAGATGCAAAAGCAGATGCTGAGGCTGATATTCTAAAGTACAGCCAAGATCTTTCGGCTGATATCCTTAAGGTTGGACACCATGGAAGCAGCACCTCTACCAGTGATGCATTTTTAAATGAGGTCTCCCCCTCCTATGCCGTGATACAATGCGGTAAAGACAATTCCTATGGGCATCCCCATCTGGAAACCCTGGAAAAGCTGGAAAAGAGAGGAATACAAATATTCAGAACTGACCAAGAGGGCACGATCGTAGCAGTCTGTAACGGCAGTTCCATAGCCTGGAGTATCGGAAGCGCTAACATGCCCGAAGCAAACCATAAGGCAGCCCCCTTAGCTAAAGCCATCAATACCGGAGCTCCGATTCCCCAGGATTCAGGCTCCCTGCCACACGATTCTGCCCAAGCCTACATCCTTAACACCAATACAAAGAAATTCCACCTCCCCACCTGCCAATCTGCAGTCACCATGAACTCTTCGAACCGTCAGAGTATTACTGAAAACAGAGCTACTCTGATAACAATGGGATATGAGCCCTGCAAGCAGTGTAATCCATAAGTGAATCAAAACCAACCCAAAAAGGAGGCGCAGCCATATGAGGTATATCATTGACAGACTGGAGGAAGGTCTGGCTGTATGTGAAAACGAACAAAAAAAAATAATAACTATTCCCAGAACAATGCTTCCGAATGAGGTAAAAGAAGGAGATATTCTAAAAGAAGAAAAAGGAAGCTTTACTCTGGACCCAGAGAGCACAAAGAAGCGGCGTAAAGCCATCCGGAAAAAGCTAGAGGATTTATTTAAATAATCTATGCAGCGCGAAAGCATTTTTTTCTTTTTAACTCTTGCGCCTTTTTTCCATTAATGGTACTATAAAGAGCATATGTTAATTTATTATTTGGAGGATTGTAAATGGAACTCAAACTACCTGAACACTATGATCCCCGGCTGACCATCCGGGAAACCCAGGACGCTATCAAATATATAAGGGACACCTTCCAGAAAGAGCTGGGAAGGGAAATGAATTTGGAGCGTATTTCCGCCCCTCTCTTTGTAGAGCACAGCAGCGGTCTCAACGATAACCTAAACGGCACCGAGCGGCCCGTTGCCTTCGATATGCCGGAACTGCCGGGTGAAACTCTGGAAGTGGTTCATTCCCTGGCCAAATGGAAGAGAATGGCTCTTAAGGAATATGGCTTTCAGCCAGGAGAGGGCCTCTACACCAACATGAACGCCATTCGCAGAGATGAGAAGCTTGATAACCTCCACTCCTGCTATGTGGATCAGTGGGACTGGGAAAAGGTTATCACTAAGGAAGAACGCAATCTGGACACCTTAAAAGCTACCGTACGCCAGATATTTAAAATTATCAGACATATGCAGCATGAGGTATGGTACAAATACCCGGAAGCAGTAAAGCTTCTTCCCAAGGACATTTACTTTATCACAACTCAGGAACTGGAGAATTTGTATCCAGATAAAACTCCCAAGGAACGGGAAAATCTTATTACCAGGGAGCACGGCTGTGTATTTCTTATGCAAATTGGGGACAAATTAGCAGGAGGAAAGCCACATGACGGACGCGCGCCAGACTACGACGACTGGAAATTAAACGGAGATATCCTGTTTTGGTTCGAACACTTAAACTGCGCTCTGGAGATTTCCAGCATGGGCATACGCGTCGATGAGGTATCCCTTGCAAAGCAGCTTGAGAAAGCCGGATGCAGTGACAGAAGAAGCCTGCCTTATCATAAAATGCTCTTAGACGGCGAGCTTCCCTGCACCATAGGCGGCGGTATCGGTCAGTCCAGGCTCTGCATGCTTCTTCTGGATCGCGCCCATATCGGAGAGGTTCAGGCCAGCATCTGGCCGAAGGAAATGCGAAAGGCCTGCAAGGAGCATAACATTTTCCTTCTTTAGCAGCTACCCTAGCGGCAAAGAAAGCGGGTATTCCTATGGAATTGAAGGTATCAATTTTTTTTGTAATAGAAGTTATCGGAACCATTGCCTTTGCCTCCTCCGGCGCTATGGCTGCCATAAAGAAAGAATTGGATCTCCTGGGCGTGGTAGTTTTGGGAGTAACCACTGCAGTGGGAGGGGGTATGCTCAGAGATATTATACTCGGAGCCGTTCCTCCCAGCCTGTTTGTCAATCCGGTCTATGTATTTACTGCTTTTATAACGGTAATGATTCTCTTTATCATTGTAAGGCTTAATCAGCAAATATTGGAAAGCTGCTATATCGCAGCTTATGAAAAGCTAATGAATATTTTCGATGCCATAGGCCTGGCTGCATTTACAGTGACGGGTATTGATACGGCGGTTCTGTCTGGATACGGGGATTACCATTTCTTGTCTGTGTTTCTGGGAGTGCTGACAGGCGTAGGCGGCGGTGTCCTCAGAGATATTATGGCAGGTCAGACGCCTTATATCCTGCGAAAACACGTATATGCCTGCGCTTCTCTTGCCGGAGCTTTATGCTATGTGTTTTTGTCGAAACACATTTCAGGGGATGGAGCCATGATTATCAGTGCGCTGTTGATTATACTGGTTCGTATGCTTGCTACCAAGTACTGCTGGAATCTTCCTGCGGCCACCAAACGGTAACTACCCTCCAAAGCCCAAAAAGAATATTCCAAAAGTCACTTTAAACTTTCTGTTCCCCAGTCTTTGTTATTAACCTGGGAAACTCCTACGCACTCCTCTGTCTAAAGCCATTGACTCAAAACAGGAGGCTCCTGATAAACTTCAGGCTCCTCCTGTTTTCTTGTCTGTTTATTTTAATTCCCGGCCTCTTTCCCTATTACCTCAATCCATTGAGGTGGCAGTTGTCTGCCCTCTCTCCCCTGACCAGTCTATGGCTGCATAGGCTTGGGCAATGTTCAGCATGTGATCACCGATTCTTTCATAATCTGTAAGCATTTCCGAATAGAGAATGGAAGACTCTACACTGCAGTTGCCTTCCCTCATTCGGTCTATTTGGTTCTGGCGGAATCTACGGGTAATATCATCAATACGCTGCTCTACCTCAACTACCCCAGACAGGCTGAACTCCGAATCCCCCATTGCAGCTTTGTGCAGATAGTCCATACCCTCTCTGCAGCTGCTCTCCATGGCAGCAATTTCCTTTTTTGCATATTCAGAAAAACTCAGCTTCTTTTCTTCTATCGTCTCCGCATATTCCGCCAGATTCATGGCATGATCCCCAATGCGCTCAATATTTCCTAATATAGTATACATACGGTTCAAGGTGTCAATATCCTTAGGAGTCTGATCCAGGACAAGTATTTTGGAGATTTTCTTGGACAATCTCATATTACTTAAGTCTATCTCTTCCTCCCTAGCAGCTATAGCTTCAATACCGCCTTCCGTTCCTTCTGCCACTGCCTTAAAGCTCTCGGAAACATTTACGGCAGCTGTGTCCAGCATAGCGGTAATCTCCTCATGAATTTGATTAATCGCAATAGTGGAAATGCCCAGATGATGCTTAGAAGCCATCAAATCCTCAAACCAGCGATCGGTATCCTTCACTGGTACTGCCTTATCCGGCAGCATCATAGTAGCCAGCTTCTCCAGCATCGTACCGAAGGGCAAGAGAATCACTGTAGTTGTGATATTAAATATTGTATGAACGTTGGCAATTTGAGCCACAGGATTGTCCGGTGTAAGACTGATTATAAAATCAGTAAAGGGGGTAAGGATACAGAGGGTAACAAATATCACCGTTCCAATCACATTAAACATAAAATGAATCATAGTAGCCCGCTTTGCGTTCCTGCTTGTACCAATGGAAGCCAAAAGAGCAGTAATACATGTGCCGATATTCTGTCCAAACAGAACAAACACCGCGCTGTGAAGATTAATAACTCCCCCCATAGCCAGGGCCTGAAGAATTCCTACAGATGCCGAAGATGACTGAATAATAGCAGTAAATACGGCTCCAACAATAATTCCAAGCAGCGGATTGGAAAACTTAGTCATCAGCTCAACAAAGGTTGGGGAATCCCGCAGGGGAACCATAGCGTCGCTCATCATACCCATGCCAATAAACAGCACACCGATACCGGCCACGATTCCTCCTATATGCTGTATTTTTTTATTCTTCACAAAAATCAGCAATATAATGCCGGCAAAGGCAATAAGTGGCGCCAGAACGCCGACATCCAGGGCAATCAGCTGACCGGTAATCGTAGTGCCAATGTTGGCTCCCATAATAATCCAGACCGCCTGCCGCAGAGACATAAGGCCCGAATTAACAAAGCCAACAGTCATAACCGTCGTTGCAGAGGATGATTGAATCAAGGCTGTGATTCCTGCCCCCACAAAAACACCTAAAAAACGGTTTGCCGAAGAATAAACCAGAATCTGCTTCATCCGGTTGCCTGCCACTGCCTCCAGGTTTGTACTCATCATCTGCATTCCGTACAGAAACAGCCCCAACCCTCCCAGCAAGCTCAATACCAATTCTACTCCCATGTACTTTCTCCTTTTGTCTGATAGAAATTGTCAGGTTACCACATTACCATTTTTCGGATATGAATATGTGAAGAATTCTAAAATAGCCGTAAAAATAAGGCATAGCCTGCCATTTTAATCTCTAAAATCGCAGGTTACGCCTCACATATTAACATCGGCGGCGTTCATCGTACAGGCATATTTCATGATATATGCAGCCTCTTTTCTTATTATTTACATTATATTTACACTTTCTTTACACATACTCATTATACGGGATATTTCACCCATCGTCAATATAGTTTCCAGTTTTCAATGTAAAGTCTATGTAAATTATATGTAAAACAACTGGAATTACACATATTTTCAGCAGAAATAAATACCATCATTATCCAGAAAAGAGCATGGAAAAATGTTAGAAAACGGTTAGGGAATATGATATATTCACAAAAATATTTATTTTTTCTTAAGGGTTTATTCATATAAATGGCTTTTTTATTTGATATAGTCGTAATAGTATATGGAAAAGGGGATGATGATATGACTTGGAAAGAACTACTGAAAGCCAATATTACAAAAGCTGGTGAACTCAAAGAACGGCTCCACCTTACCAACGAGCAAGAAACACACCTGGAAGCAATCCTTGAACGTTTTCCGATGACAATTCCAACCTACTATTTTAATCTAATCGACTGGTCTAATCCTGAGAAAGATCCAATCTTTCGAATGTCTGTGCCTTCTATTAAAGAAACGGACTTAAGCGGAGCCTTTGATACAAGCGGAGAGACAGACAACACCGTTCTGCCGGGGTTGCAGCATAAATATAAACAGACTGCTTTGATTCTATCTACTCACTGCTGCGCAATGTATTGCAGGCACTGCTTCAGAAAGCGGCTGGTAGGAATCTCAGATGACGAAACATCCGATAACGTCGAGGAGATGGCCGGCTACGTCAGGAAGCATACGGAAATCAGCAATATACTTATTTCCGGCGGAGATTCGTTTATGAACAGCAATGCTACCATCAAACGGTATCTGGAACTATTTAGCCCAATCGACCATCTGGATTTAATTCGTTTCGGCACCAGGGTCCCGGTGGTTCTTCCAATGAGAATTTATGAAGACCAGGAGCTTTTAGATATTCTCAATTTCTACAATCAGAAAAAACAGATATACGTCGTCACTCAGTTTAACCATTCACAGGAATTAACTCCAGAAGCATACAAAGGAATCCAGAAGCTCTTAAAAGCAGGAATTATGGTAAAAAACCAGACTGTGCTTTTAAAAGGCGTCAATGACAACAGTCAGACCTTAGGCGCACTTCTGAAAGGACTGACACGCTGGGGCATTACTCCTTATTATATTTTTCAATGCCGCCCTGTATCCGGGGTGAAAGCTCAGTTTCAGGTTCCTCTGGAGGAAGGGTACAAAATCGTGGAGGGCGCCAAGGCTATGCAAAATGGTCAGGGTAAGACCATCCGCTATGCCATGTCCCATGTAACAGGTAAAATTGAAATTCTGGGACTGCTGCCGGATGGACAGATGCTCTTCAAATACCAGCAGGCCAAGTATTCAGAGGATATGGGCCGGATTTTCTCCCAGAAAATGAAGCCAGGTCAGGCATGGCTGAAAACCACCTTTAAAATTAGGCTCTGCCCTTAGTAACTAACGACATATCTTATATCAGTTTTTTCTGTTTACACAAAACTTGGGACCTGTTGACAAACCCTTTTTCTAGGTTTATTTTTGTATACTTTTTTCTGAAATAGCATAAAGAGGCTGATAAATCCGGTTATTCACACCGCTTTGATCAGTCTTTTTAGATTTAATGCTATTGCCGATAAGAGGCATTCTTCCATCGCTTTCTGAAGGCCCCTTTTCTGAATTTTATTCAATTTATGTTCTCGTTTTAAAACTGCGAATGTTCCTTCCGCCCATATCCTCCTAAGCCGCATGATCCTCAAATAATCGCTGGTTCCCACTTTCTGGCTATTTCGATAAAAAGAGGGATAATAGGCGCTGGCATTGATTCTGACTGTACCAAGATCCAGGGCACAAGCGGAAAAACCTGGGCAGTTTTTACATTGTTTTTTTGAACAGCTATATAAACGGTAATAGTTCTGCGTTGACTTTTTATAGATTAATTTCTGGAACTCTAAATATTCTCCCTGGCTGCATACGAAACGATCTGTTTATTCCTCATAACAGAATCCTTTTTTCATTGCGTTGTTCTGATATTCCCGTATAGCCGTATAACCATTGATCCCTAATAACTCTAACCCTCTGTGTACACTCCTATATCATATCCGTCATCTAATCCAATTTCCTGATATTTACAGGGCTGTCCCTTCAAATGCTCCAGGATACTATCACTTTCCCGCTGGTTCGCAGGATAACAATCCACCCCGGTAATAATGCCATGTCTGGTATCTACTGTCATCTCTGTCAGATAACCCAGCCCCTTTTTACGAGCCCGATGGATATAACCACACTCTGGATCGGTTCGGCTTTATAAAGATTCTTTTTCGTTTTTTACAAGCTCCGGCTTCTTATAACTAGGCATAGAAGAAAGTTCTGCTTCCAGTTCTTCCATATATTTTACAGTGGAACGGTTAATCGTCTCAACTGCCTCATAGCGGCTGTCCCAGGATACATTAGACGGAAGAAATGAACCATCAGCAACGCCGGTTTCTCCAGATACGATCCCAAGCTCTATACACTTCAGTACGATCTCATTAAAAATTTCTCGTAATATGCCGGCTTCCTTAAAACGTCTTCTTCTATTTTGGCTAAAAGTTGAGTGATCCGGTACTCTATGCATAAGATCAAGTCCACAAAACCAGCGGTAAGCAAGGTTAAGCTACACTTCCTCCTTAAGTCTCCGCTCGGATTTGATTCCATAAAGATAGCCGATCAACAGCATTTTTATCAGAACAACCGGATCAATAGATTTTCTTCCAACATAGGAATAATAGGGGGCCGCTTTTTCGTATATGAAATCAAAATTTACACAATCTTTAATCTGTCTCAGAAGATGATCCTCTGGGATCATAGCCTCCATATCGAGGATTACCATCTAGATTTGTCCGCTTTGTTTTTCTATCATAAAAAATGACCTCCTGCAATTGATATAATAAGTATACCATACAGAAAGCCAGTTCTCTTTAGCTTGTCAACAGGTCCAACTTGAAACAGTCTCCGCAGAACTGGCCCTTGGAGTGAAAAACTCCAATCTATCAAAAATCGCATGTGAATTATAGTAAATTACTCCAACTCGCAAAGGGCTGGGGTAATTCTATATCTGACCGTATTATTATTTGACGGTTACTTTTCAGTTAGTAATTTCCCAATATACCCTTTAATACTTCATCCCCCTTTTCAAGGAATGCAACTGATATAAGCACATGACAGCATTCTCCTCCCACTATATGTCAATAGGAGTAGTATACTGAAATAAAAAATGGAATTATCTAGGATTTCAAATGATTTTGTAATGGAATATCGCAAGTTTAGACAAAAAGAAACAGTCTGCCACCTCAAAATGACAGACCGTTGTTAGATACTATTTAGAATTAACTTCAAGGCAATAACCTACTTCCCTAACACATCGAATTTCAAATAATGCTGCTGGCAACACAAAAGAAATTTTTTTCTTATATTGTTTACATGATAACTAATTGTACTGTTCCTAATATTCTGTGCATAATCTTTCCATACATTCTCATACATTTGTTCGTATGTCATTACTTTTCCCGGATTTGCTGACAATAAATAAAGCAATTCATATTCCTTTACAGTCAAAAAAATTTTTTGACCATTACAGAAAATCTTTCTTCGTTCAGGATACATGTCCAATCCAGGAATTGATATCACAATCTCATTTTTTACTCTCATCCGTTCAAAAACAGGATACCATATCCTGTTTGAGTTGCTTTGTTAAATCTAAACTGAAAATACCCATAATCGATTTTGCATCGACAATGTATCTTCCACCAGAAAGAGTAGCATCTCCTTCTATTTTACTTACAGTATTTACAAATTCTTTTACATCTTCAATACTCCTAAGAAGAGAGGGCTATTTTGTTATCACTCTACTTCTCTGACTACCTTTCGCACCGGCAAAATGCAACCCGGGGATACAGACAATTCATCCAGTCCCATCTTTAGGAAGGTTTCCGTCAACTCAGTATCCGCTCCAAGTTCACCACAAATACCAGACCATATGCCTGCTTTGTGTGCATTTTCCGTTACCATCTGGATCAGCCGCAGCACAGCTGGATGGTGGGCATCATAGAAAGAATCTAATTTTGCATTCTGACGGTCAATCGCCAACGTATATTGGGTCAGATCATTCGTTCCGATGCTGAAAAAATCTACCTCTTTCGCCAACTCATCGCTCATTACAGCTGCTGCAGGCGTTTCAATCATAATGCCTTCTTCTACATTACCTACTTCAATGCCTTCTGCTTTCAATTCCTCCCGCACCGATTTAGAGATTTCCTTGATCTGCCTTACTTCTTTTACAGAAATAATCATCGGATACATGATTGCAAGATTACCATACGCACTTGCACGAAACAAAGCACGAAGCTGCGTGCGGAAAATATCAGGTCTGGTCAAACAGATACGGATTGCACGATAGCCCAATGCCGGATTATCCTCTTTATCTAGTTCAAAATATTCAATCTGTTTATCTGCCCCAATATCAAGGGTACGAATAATGACTTTCTTGCCACCCATAGTTTCTACAACTTTTTTATATGCCTCGAACTGCTCTTCCTCCGTTGGATAAGTTGTGGACTCCAGATATAAAAATTCTGATCGGAATAGTCCGATGCCACCCGCATCATTTTCCATAACAGATATCAGATCATTAGGACTGCCAATATTCGCATATAAGTTAATCTTTTGTCCGTTTTTTGTTATATTTTCTTTTCCTTTCAATTCCTGAAGCAGTTTCTTCTGCTCATCGTCATGAGCCTTCTTTTTAAAATAACCTTCCAGAGTATCCATGTCCGGATCAACCAGGAATTTCCCCTCATAACCATCTACTATGCCGGCTTTTCCATTCCATTCTTCGTCAATTTCAACGCCTACCAGAGCTGGTATTCCCATGGTTCTTGCCAAAATCGCAGTATGAGAGTTCGCAGAGCCAAGACGTGTAACAAATGCCAACAACTTACTCTTATCCAACTGCACAGTCTCACTGGGAGCAAGATCTTCTGCAACAATAATTACCGGTTCATCACCCATATCATTATTTTCCGTGCCGCCGCACAGGATTGTGACCACACGCTCTGTAATATCTTTGATATCTGCTGAACGGGCTCTAAAATACTCATCATCCATATTTGCAAACATCTCCGCAAAATTATCCCCGGTGGCCGCTGTGGCGTATTCCGCATTAACCCACTGAGTCGTGATGATATTCTGTACAGACTCATTGTAATCGTCATCTTCCAATAGCATCACATGTACATTGAATATTTCCGCATTGGCTTCGCCGACCTCAATCAGCGCTTTCTCGTACAGCATGTTCAGTTGTTCAATCGCTTTATCCCTAGCAGCCTCGTATCTTGCATACTCAGCATCTGTATCACTGATTTTTGTGCGGACTACCTTGTTTTCAGCCTTAGCATAAAATTTGATTTTGCCGATGGCAATGCCGTTAAAGATCTTTTTTCCGACTTTAACTTCCACAGGAATCCACCTCCAATCACAAATTGTTTTTGAAGAAATCTTCCATTTTTTCTACAATCACTTCTTCATCGCCCTCTTCTACGGCTACAGTGATCGTATCGCCCTGCTTTACGCCAAGTCCCATTAACGCCATTAATTTTTTTGCATCTGCGCTTTTTCCGTCCTTCGTGATCGTAATAACAGCGTCATAAGATTTTGCTTCTTTCACAAGCAATCCTGCTGGTCTTGCATGGATACCTACCGGGTCTGTGATTGTGTAACTAAATGATTTCATTTTTTCTCCTCCAAATATTATATTCTTGACTTTAGAAAATATAGATTTACAATTTTCGACACACACTGCTTATTTTGTAACAATTCCAAAAATTTCCACAAGAATACTACTCTCAAAATAAAAAACTGTCCTTTTTCTAAAGCTATCTCGTTTCATAACATCCTGAAAATTACAATATTGCCAATAACTCTCTTAAATCGTGAATAAAATATGCTGCATTTGACTGGTCAAAATTGAATCTCAAATCCAGTCTGGCTGCTACTTTTGCACCTGCGGCTACTCCAGCAGCTACCCCATATGTAGAATCCTCTACCACCAGACATTCCTGCGGTTGGCAATCAATCGCCCACATGGTAGTTCGATATATCTCCGGATCTGGTTTACTGGCCTTAAATTGATGTCCGCTAATGACAGATTCAAAATATTTAGCCAGTTGGCATTCTTCTAAAACCCGCTGAATCGTATCCATGGGGGAAGAAGAAGCAAGTGCCAGAATATATCCTTTTGCTTTCAGTGCTGAAAGAACCTCTGGAACCTCTGGGTATAAAACATCCGTGAAATGATCAATAACAGTTTTATCAAAGATTTTATCCATTTCTTCATCAAACACTGTATCACTCATGGGTTTTCTCGCCACCTGATGAAGCAGGACGCGGGTTCGCTCCGCGTCCATGCCTACACTTGGATATAACTCCTCTATTGCGATCCATGGCCATTTCTTTACCATTTCTTTCCATGTTCGTGTTAGATATAGTATTTCGCTATCTATCAATACACCATCCATGTCAAAAATCACTGCACGATATTGCATTACTATTCTGCTCTCCTTCTATGGCCTCTCAATCCCAGTCCTCATCCTCCTGTTCTTTTGCATTCTCAGGAGACTCGAATGTCCCCACTCCGGACTGACCCGTTTCTATGATGTCAGAAATCAATTCCTCCCAGGAATCTCCCATATTACGATTCATCGCTGTATTGACTAACATTCCCAAATTGGTTCCGTAAAAAATCTTCACACGGCTATCATCCATAGTCTTCATCAGAGATACGTTAAAGGGAGACCCACTGATAATATCGCAGAAAATCAGTATATGTTCCATTTCGGAAAGCTCCTGAAGCGCCTCGTTAATATTGACTTCCAATTCTGTTTTCGTATCCCCTTCCGGAAAATCTACGGCGACAAAATTTTCCTGTTCGCCCAAAATCAGTTCAACCGCACTTCTGATACCAGTTGCAAAATGCCCATGACCTGCTACAAGAATCCCAATCATATGCTGCCTCCTTATTTTGCTTCCTTCGGATAGTGAGCTAAAGGTTCCTGAAACGGATCAATTCCAGTATCAATATGGATTTCCTTTGCACCCTTGGCTGCTACAAACTGAAACGGAACAGTATACATCAGCGGTGCCAAATATTTGTTGGTCTTTATACTGAATACCACATCCCTATCGTCTGTGTCTTCCATATCTTTGCAAGTAATCACATGAATACGGGATGTATATTTCATAAATACACTGCGGAACTGAAGCATCCGCCTATATTCAGCTTCATCTGACCCAATCATAAACAACGTATGAGTTCCGTTCAAAGCCATTGTCGGTCCATGTGTAAATTCCTCGATTTCATAGCCTGCAATCGGAAGGCGTAACATTTCACCAATCTTCAGCACACCTTCCAACATGGAACCATAGTCAATACCATATCCCATTACATACAGACGGTTACTGTTTGCAATTGAAACCTTATTCCTGTCATACCAAGCTTCGCTTTCTTCCACAACAGTCTGGAAATTATCTATTAGGGCTTTTGTCTCTGCCAGAGCCTTTTCATACTGGATTTCACTGTAAATACCTTTTTCCTTTGCTACTGCAATGGCCCAAAGGTAAACACTCAGAACAGACACCGTGTAACCTTTGGTCTCAGGAGGTGTCAACTCATCTCCTACAGTCAATAACACGGAGGTTTCTGCCAGTTCTGTAATCTTACTGTTCAAATTGCTTGTGATTGCCAGTGTTAGATAACCATTTTCCCTTGCATGCTTCATTACTTCACAAGTAGATACGCTAGTGCCGGACTGACTGATTCCGACAAACAAAATTTGTTCTTTCTGTAACATTCCGGTCCAATCTGCCTTCTCATAGTTCTTGTATACAGTCGGATATTGTGCACTAGCATCAATGTCAACGATTTGCTTAAAATAATAAGCTGCAATATGAGATACGTTGTAAGATGTTCCTGAGCCAAAGAAGAACACTTTGCGAATATCATGCTTCTTAAAAATTTCCACAAAAGGATCCACAAAGACAGACTGTCTCTCCAGAGTACCTTTCAGCACTTCCGGCTGAGATTTAATATTTCCAATTACTGTTTGCTTCATTTTACTTCTCTCCTTTTTCTATTTTATAAATAGGCAATTGTTAAATTGCCAAACCCATTGATTCCACTGGGTTTTCTTGCTTCTTCTATATAAATTTTCTCTCCACTTGTAGTAAAATAGAAGTACCACCAACCACTTTACACAAAAGGAGGAGAAAATTTATGTCTGCTAAATTCCATCAGATTTCTTTGAAGGAAACCTTTTCTGAATGCCAGGACTTATTTATCGATGATGCACCTTCCTTATTTCAGCTTCTTGATGAGCACCTCGATCTCGAATCATTCATTCCTGACTCTTTTTTCAATGCCTTTTACCGCTCTTTAGGCCGTAAACGGCTTTACCCTCTTTCCGTCTTTTTGGCAGCCCTCATCCTTCAGAAGATTCTTTCCATTCCTACAGATTCCTTGCTTATCCTTTTTCTTAATCTCTGTAAGGAACTTCGCGATTTTTGCGGCTTCCATAAGGTTCCGGATGCTCCGCTGTTTACACGCTTCAAACAGGATTTTCTTCCGTTTATTGAAGAAATGTTCCATCAGCTTGTCGATTTTACTGAGCCCATCTGTCTGGCCATTGATTCTTCACTGGCTCAGATGCTCACCTTTGATACTGCTGGGATTGAACTCTACGTCACCGAAAACAATCCCAAGACCCTCAATGCCCTCATCCGCAGATTAAAGGCCTATTATAAAGATAATCCGGAGGTTGACCCTTACATGATGGCTTACGGTCTCATGCCTTCACAGGCCGCATCTTCTCCTCATGCGAAACAGCTGTACATTAATGGCCATTTCTGTCATGCGAACGAGTTTGCCATCCTTACTAATGGACTTGGCATTATCCGGCACATTACTTTTTTGGATGATGATTTCAAACAGCTGCATCCCCACTTCCAGCCAAATACGTTCTTGGGGGATTCCGCCTTTGATACCATTGATACCTATGGATTCCTTAAAAATAAATTCCATATTTCCAGGGCACTGATTCCCTATAACACCCGGAACGAAAGCAGCCTTGATAAAGTTGGTTACAATCTTTATGGCTATCCCACTTGTCCGAAAGACCCCCCTTTAGATATGAAGTACCTCGGACATTGTCATGAAAAAGGACGTGCTGACCGTGATAAATGGGGCTGCCCCAAGGTTCACATGGTAAAAGGACAGTGGGTCTGCGACTGTACGGAACCTTGCAGCACCGCGAAGGGCAGGACCACCTATACCTACGAAAACATGGATTTCCGCATCTTTCCGGGAATCCAGAGGGATACGGACGAATGGGAATCCCTTTATAAAATCAGGACGATTGTGGAACGGGCAATCAACCACTTTAAAATCAATATGTGTGTTGCCGGACGCAGGACGCGTAATCACATCACTACAAAGGCAGATGTATTTCTGGCCGGGATCGCCAGCCAGCTTACTGTGATCGTCGCATACCGTATGAATTCTCCACAATACATCAGAAGCCTAAAACCCTTAGCTGCCTGAAAAAGTATTTAATTGTCATACTACTTCGTTGGGCTTATTTGTGTAAGCCCAAAATCGTATGTTTTATGTCACCTCAGAAATTTATCTGAATAATGACCTCGGCTCTCTGCCCGTTTCTGTGGATATCTATCCACAGAAACGAAAAAATCATTTAACAATTACCTACTATTTTATAAATTCTTAAGTTTACTTGTAACATCTTCTCTCGGATCATTCGGAACATTCTGAATATAAACCTTTACGCCTCGATCAATCAGTTTCACAAAAGCGTCCCTCTCTTCTGGAGAAATGAAGGTATTCCTAGCAATTTGCACCGCACCAAGTCTGTTGGAAATATTGCCAACTGTAATAAACGGTACCTCATATCCATATTCTTCCATTTTCAAAATCGGCACAGGACTATTGCAAAGAATCATTACACGAATCCCTTCGTCAATCTTACGGATAAATTTATCCGCCGCTTTTTCTGTATTAAAAATAGATAATTTGCAATGTTCCGGACACCCAAACTTCAAAGCCATCTTCCTCTGCTCATCATTTACAATTTCATCATCAACAATAGCAATACGCTGAAGCTGAAACTGAGGAATCCAAGCACCGCACACCTGACCGTGAATCAGGCGATCATCAATTCTCACATCTAAAATAGCCATTTTACATCCTCCTTACATACTTATCAAACCAAAGATACCCAGAATGAAACCGATAGCAACAATTCCTCCAATAATGTAAACTACCTTAATACGTTTCCGCAGACATGTATAAACACCCAACGTAAAGCACAGCGGCAGCAGCTTTGGCATTAACTGGTCCAAATATTCCTGCAAGATAACCTCACTACCAGCAATGGTAAACTGCAACGGACAGGCAATACTTACCCACATGGCAATCATACAACCAATAGACATAGCGCCGATTATACCCGCACAATGGGTAAACAGAGCCATCTTGCCGGTTGACTGCATATCCCTCAAAAGGGTGGAACCCTGTTTGTAACCCACATTCAATGTTGTCTGACGGGTCAGATAGTTAGGAATATTAAATATTAGAAGCAAAATGAAAGGGGCAATCGGATTTCCTTCTGTAGCAAAGCCAACAGCCAATGCACAAGCCAGAATACGGATGATGCCCCAGAAAAATGTGTCACCAATACCTGACAATGGACCCATCAAGGAAACTTTTAAGGCATTGATGGAAGCCGGATCAAAATTCGGATCCTTTTTTACCTTTTCCTCCATGGCAATGGTAGTTCCCATTATGAAAGGTGAAGGAGCAACCGTCATATTAAAGGCAGCGATATGACGATGCATAGCAGCTTTCAAGCCTTCGTCGTCACCTTTATAAATCTTTCTCAGAACCGGCATAATCGCATACAAGAAACCAAGACCTTGCATTCTCTCATAGTTAAAGGAACCCATTAAAGTCCAACTTCTCCAGAATACGCCACGAAAATCTTTCTTTGTAATATTATTTTCCGCACTGATAACTTCATTTTTCGCCATAACTCAATCCTCCCATTCATCATCAGCAGCTGATACAGCTACAACCGTTGTGCCCTCGTTTTGCCTCAGCATGAAAACAATCCATGCAAGTGCAATTGCGATTGCTGCGATTGCAATCATTGTAAGATCAAACCCTACATACGCAGCAGGGATAAATCCAAGAATGAAATAAGGGATTAATCTCTTTTCCATAATGATGTTCAACAACAGAGCAAAGCCAAGGCAAGGCAGAAGCGCAGCCACACCGCCAAGACCTGTATTTACCCATTCCGGCATATTGTTTACAACGCTCTCAATGGCATTGTTTCCAAAAAACATTACCAGAAAGGTGGGAATGAAATATGCCAGAAACGTACACAGACCGCAGAAATAGTGGCAACGATTAATTCCTCTGAAATCCAGCTTGTCAATCTTCCGGTCAGCAATCAGCATAACGCCGGAATAAGAAGACATCAGTAATGTGTTTAGGAACTGCATTATAACAGCTACAGGAACCGCAAACAAAACTGCCGTCTCTGCACCGGTTCCCGTTGTAATGGCAACCGCTGTACCAATGGTGCCTCCGATACCGATGTCCAACTGAGCCGTGGGGCCGATACCAACAGCTCCCATCCACATTAACTGGAGAGTTGCACCTATCATCAAACCACTCTTTACATCTCCCAAAACTAAACCAACCAGAAAACCAGTGACGATGGGTTCTCGTATTTTGCACTCTCCCAACCAGTCACCCTCACATCTTGCTATCGCTGCAATCAAAGCGATCAATAGCGCCTGCATGACACTCATAAGATCATCCTCCTTCTTTCATTGTAATGTTTTTAAAATTGGTATAATTGGTATACTATATATACCAATTATACATTTATACCATGTTTTACGGCATAATTCAATAGGAAAACACAAAATTGTTTAGCTTTTTTAAAAATTTAAAAAATAAAAAAAGATTACAGCATTCACTTACTTCAGAACTTCTGTAATCTCTTTACCTCATATGCATTATTTTCTTATTTGGCTCTTCAAACTGGGGGAGACTCCATACAATTTTTTCTCACCACATATTTAAAGGACGTATTCTGTGGAGAGTGGTAAGAAATCGTATACTCCATCAATGTATTCTGCTTGTCATAACCAAAATACTCAAGAAAATATACCATTTTCCCAACAGGAAGTTCCAAATATTCTGCATATTCCTTCGGTGGCCTGACAATTTTTAAAATGGACTCTACCTTTTTAGGATAATGTCCATGGATATCCATATACTCATACAAGGAACCCTCGGCAAAATCATACCGTTCCGCATCCCAAAAAATATCCGCAGGGATATGGGTCTTCTGTACCGCATAAGGCGCATTGTTCACTCTCGATAAGCGAACAAGTTCAAAAACCATTTCACTTTGAGGAAATTTTTCCTTTATCTTTCCCTCGCAAGAAATTTTCCTCATAGAAAGCACATCACGAGAAGATTCATAACCTGCCAAACGAATTTGCTCACTTAAGCTAAAATGTGCCACTGTACCCTGTTCAATCTGGGGCTCAATCGCCGGTAGGTTTACCACATAAGTTCCGCTTCCCCGTCGTGCCTGCAGATAGCCTTCTTCTTCCAGGCTCTTTAATGCTCGTCTCACTGTCATCCGATTGATGCCATATTGCTCGGCCATAGAGCGCTCTGACTCTAGACGGTCCCCAATTTGATACTCACCTCGTATCATTTTCTCCTTAATACTCTTTAACAACTGAATATAGAGTGCATCATAATCCATCATTCTTCTACTACACTCCTAAACATATAAAAATCACTGACTGAGATAATCTCAAAATACTCAAAAGGCTGTTCCTCATCCAAGTAAGTAGTTCCCTTAATCATTAAAAATTCATCCTCCTCACATGCCAACAGCCGTCGTTCTTCTTCGCTAGCGGAAACAATCAGAATTTCTTCCTCATTCCTCTTTGTTACATACCCAAAGCGCTCCTTAATCTCCTGGTAAAAAGATTTATGAGTCAAGTCCGCCTCTTCAATTCCCTTCACCCGATCATATAGGAGATATATTTTTTCTATTGACTTGGGAACACCGTCAACCACACAGAGCTTATTCAAATAAAAGACTTTTGTTGCCAAGGGAATTTGTAGCATTCGGCTAATAAAACGATTGGATTCAATCACTCGTTTTTCGAGAATCCGATATTGAAAAGGCAACTTCCGTTCTTGTAAAATTTCTGCAACCGACTGAAATTCTCCCAAATCTCTTAAAATTGATACTTGAATTGACTTCATTACATTTGTTCCTATACACAACTAATTACACCATACCATCTAAAGTTTCACGCATCATTATATTCCAGATTATAATTTTTTTCAAGTTTTTTCTATTGCTGCAATTTACATTGCTTTTTGTCAATCTTTTTTACTCATTTAACCGCCCCCATACATGTCATGGTTTACCTCTGCCTGATAATAATTGCTTATCGTCATAGTTGCATTGTAAATCGTCGTTAAAAGATACGCCTTTATATTTCCAACTTTCGTAGTGTTCCTGTGCAAGCAGAACAATACATACTCTATGTGGGATTGCTCCAACTTCATAAAACGGCTTTTCACAACTGCTGAAGGCTTGTCCATTCCTGCAATTCTTACCGTGCTGTTATCCGGCTGTAACATAACTTCTACAATCAACTCCACTAACTCGTCTACGTCCTCACGTTCACGGGATCGTTCATTTCCATAACATTCGTAGTAGAATATTCTTTCCCGGATAAATTCACGGTAATTATCCATCTGCTCCATCACATCCACTTCCCTCTCAACTTCTTGTGCCTGCCTGCTGATAGGATAAGATTGGATATTATCAGTTTCACTATAATCAGTCTTGATAATATTAGTCTTATTAGATTTTGATTTGGGAAACTCTGGACCTGTGATTTTCAAAATTCTGTGAAACAGCGCAGGAATCCTCTGATCCAGTAACAACTTGTACCCGTGTATCATCTGGATTTCCCTCCTCCAGTTCATGTGATATTTTCTTAATCATGAAATTTTTCACATAGATTACATTAGGTTTTCCCAAGCCCAATCGCTTCTTCTCAATCAACCTAATTCCTTCCTCCGTATCCAATTCTTTTAATAGCTTTGTTGCTTTCTGTGTCTTACAGTTCATCAATTCCATGATCTCTTCCACAGCAAAGATAATATATACTTTGTCATCATCATCAAGCCAACGATTTTTAATGCTAAGGCTCATACGGCCTAGCATTAAACCGCATAAAACCTTTGCTTCACAGGAAAGAGACTTAAAGCATTCTGCAATGAACAACACCTTTGGAACACGGTAAAAGCTGTATTGTTCCGCTTCCATTCCACGGAAATATGCAAACTGTAACTCCTGCATCCGCTATCACTCCTTCCCTTCATTTTGTTTCCATCTATCTAAAAGTGTATAAATAACTTCCTCTATCTGATCTTTCGTATAAGCAGGCGGTAAATAATTGCGTATTTTCTTTGCAGAAATCGTAACATTAACAGTTCCACTTCCTTTTTTTACTAGGATTGCATAAATATCACCCTCTGTTAATATCCCTGCACTGCTGCTTTCTTTCAACTGTTCTGCCTGCACTTTTGATGGGAATAAACCACTATTCGCAATCGCTTCCACAAGCCACATCTGCTCATTTATTTGAAGATATGACAGTTTTTCTCCGACCACCATAGGGATTTTACCAGCATCTACATAATCCAATAATTCCTGGGCTAATTCTGCAAGGCGCATGTACCACTGAACCGTCCTTCCGCTGTACCCGGCAGCTTCGCCTACGATATCCGCCGTATTCTTGTCTCCCTTGCTCCCCTAATGTCTTAATGCCTCATATTTTCATCTGATATGCTCTCGCCTTTTCACTAGGCAGAATATCCTCTCTCTGGATATTCGTATCGACCATGATCACGGTGGCGGTGTCATCGTCCATGTCACGGATAATAACAGGCATTTCCTCCAAACCTGCCAGCTCACAGGCTCGCCATCTTCTATGTCCTGCAATAACCTCATAGCCATTCTCTGGATGAGGACGAACAATTCCCGGCATGAGTACACCATACGTTTTACGCTCTCAACCGTTTCCTGCATTTTTTCATCGTCCAATACCCGAAAAGGATGATTCCTGAACGGACGGAACTGTGTAATGGGAACGGAAGTAACTACCTCGCCAAATTGCTGTTCACTCGTTCCAAACAGATCATCATAAGAAGTCAGTTAATTCCTTTAGGAGCACGTAAATAAATGCTTTTTCCCTCTGCGGAAGTCTCTGCCGCCCTCACAGAAAGCGGAATACAGTTATCAAAAATATGTACCTGGTTCCCATAAGCCTCTCTGATCTGCTCTGCAATATCCCTTGCAAAATTTGTCCTACAGCCTACTTTCGTAAATAAAATGCCCATAATGGAAAGCATTGGGTTCAGTTTTCTGTGTACCCGTCCAATCGTCTTTATAAGCTGTTGTAGTCCTTTAACGGGCAGATATGCCGCCTCTACCGGAATTAGTACACTGTCAGCCGCTACAAGCGCATTGATGGTGATCATTCCTAAAGAGGGCATACAATCAATCAGAATAAAATCATAATCCGCTCTAATATTATTTATAAATTGTCGAAGCACCATTTCCCGGCTCATGACATTGACAAGTGCCGTTTCCAATCCCGCCAACTCAATATTGGCAGGGATAAAACCAACACCTTCCTCATGGTGAATAATTCCCTCACCCGGCTCTATATCTTCATCATTGATTACCTTTTCCATAATGTTGACCAGTGTAGCATCCAGCTCGTCCGGTTCACGGATTCCTAAGCTGACCGCCATACTTCCCTGTGCATCTGCTTCCACCAGCAGTACCTTTTTTCCTGCCCTTGCGAGACCGATTCCTAAATTGACGCTTGTTGTCGTTTTACCGACTCCACCTTTTTGGTTTGCGATTGCGATTACTCTGCACATATACTTTCCTCCTGCTCTATTTCTTCTCTTTTTCTATTTCTGCGTAAACACGAAAATATTTATTTGTCCCTTTGTTGGAAAATGGCTCTGAAACCTGCAGTACCTCGATTTCCTTATTTCGTTCCATAAGCCTTTTAAACCATTTGATGTCTTTCAAAGTCCCTTGCAGCCTAATCTTCAGCATACATATCCTGTCCTAAAATCATAAATCCGATCTACATGTTCTCTCGTATCCCGATCAATCCCAAGACAATATACCAATGCTTTATGGTACACGTCCTGATACCTACATCTGGGAAGATACTCCCTGTAAAACTTTTCGTGTTCCTTGTTCTTGAAAGTAATTGTGCGAGAATCTTTCTTCTCTCCTGCTCTTAACGCTGTGTTTGTCATTCTTTATGACCTCCTTCTTTAAAGATATAAAAAAAGGGAACAAACCTTAAATAAGGTCTATTCCCAAACATCAAACGAGGGAAAGTATTAACACTTTCCCTCGCAAAACTCATATATAGACTTTTACTACAATATCTTTAAATCTGTTGGTCTTTGTGTACTCTGAACGTTCAGCCATAAATGCTCTTACATCCTCTCTTGTCACCGTTAAGGTACAGAAGTAAATATATTGTTGTCTAATTCCTCTTTTCGTTAATAGCTGCCTGTGCTGCCGCTAAGCGGGCAATGGGAACTCTAAATGGAGAGCAGGATACATAGTTCAAGCCAATCTTGTGGCAGAACTCAATAGAGGAAGGATCTCCGCCGTGCTCACCGCAAATACCCAGTTTGATGTCAGGTCTTGTCTTTCTTCCCTTCTCAGCTGCCATCTGAACCAGCTGGCCTACGCCTGTCTGATCAAGTCTTGCAAATGGGTCAGACTCATAAATCTTAGCCTTATAGTAGGATTCTAAGAACTTGCCCGCATCATCACGAGAAAAGCCAAAGGACATCTGAGTTAAATCATTGGTACCAAAGGAAAAGAACTCAGCCTCCTCAGCAATAGCGTCAGCAGTTAAAGCGGCTCTCGGAATCTCGATCATTGTACCGATATGATACTGAATATCGGAGCCCATTTCCTTCTTAACCTGTTCAGCTACCTCAACAACAATATCCTTAACAAACTTAAGCTCTTTCTTCTCACCAACAAGGGGAATCATAATCTCAGGAACGATATCGTAGCCTTTTTCATTCTTAACCTCAATAGCTGCCTCCATAACAGCTCTGGTCTGCATCTTAGCAATTTCCGGATATGTCACAGCCAGACGGCAGCCTCTATGTCCCATCATAGGATTGAACTCATGAAGCTCGTCGCACTTCGCCTTTACTTTCTCTGGCGTCAAGCCCATGTCAGCTGCCAGAGCCTTGATATCCTCCGGTGATGTTGGAACGAACTCATGGAGCGGCGGATCTAAGTAACGCACAGTCATTGGCTTGCCTTCCAGAACTTCGTACATTGCCTTAAAGTCACTCTTCTGGAAAGGAATCAGCTCATTTAACGCTTGCTCTCTGGCCTCAACAGAGTCAGACAGAATCATCTTACGGATCTTTGGAATCCTCTCCGGCTCGAAGAACATGTGCTCTGTACGGCAAAGACCAATACCCTCTGCACCCAGCTTAATGGCATTCTTCGTATCTGCAGGAGTATCTGCATTCGTTCTTACCTTCAAAGTTCTAAACTGGTCAGCCCAATCCATCAGTCTTCCAAAATTTCCGCTTACGGTAGCCTC
>OCAK01000631.1_pt1 | contig 28578 bp, 17 predicted proteins | sample 1538301 | NCBI WGS metagenome assembly OCAK01 (sample SAMEA2580285, study PRJEB22360) | human gut metagenome | biome: human gut; feature: human-associated habitat; material: faeces | place: Denmark | collected 2008/2010 | reverse complement strand
TATTGGACAATGAGTAGCAATGATAGTACTGCTAAGGAGCAGAGCTTTCTATTTAATGTAAACAAAATATTTCTTGTCATCCATCTGCTGATGCTATTTATGTTTTCATCATTAGGTGTAGATTTGATGGCAGGAGTCAGTCTGATCAGCATATGCTTTTATTTCCTTGCATTCAGTCTGACAAAATCTGAAAAACTGAGCATATATGTTTATAGTGTGGCTGTTGAGATATTGCTTTATATGATACTTGCGGTGGTTTGTCTCGGAATTCAATGTAATTTTCAGCTTTTTTTGATCGATGCAATGTTTTTTCTTTTTTCCATGGATTATGTGGTCCTCAGGAAGAAAAAAAAGAATCATGTTGCCATTCTGCTTTGCTGTGTATATGCTATTGCTCTGATTATTCTTTATATGCTTGATGGCTTTTACGCACCTTTATATAAGTTGGATTCTGTTGTAATTAAGAGTATTTCTATTGCTATGATTTCTGGTGTAGTTTTCTTGATAATAACATGTATGATGTGCCTTTTGCATTTTATGTCTTCCGAGGAGGGGGCAATGGAAAAGCAGGCACAGTTTGATGCGCTGACGGAGCTTCCAAATCGTTTCTATATGATGGCGAAGCTTAAGAATCTTTTTGAGGCTGAGAAGCAGGGGGAATATTTCCTTGCAATGATTGATATTGATGATTTTAAGAAAATTAACGATTCATTCGGACATAATGTAGGAGATGATGCACTTAAGATGCTCGCTCGTACTATCGTAAACAAGGCTCGAGGTGTTGAGCTTAGCTATTGCAGATGGGGAGGAGAAGAGTTTTTACTTCTTGGCAAATGTGTCGACGGAGAGGTGCCTAAGAATTTTCTCGATGAGCTTCGTGTGGAGATTAATTCAAAATCCTTCTGGACATCTAAGGGCAGCGGAAGGATGACAGTGACCATAGGTGCAGGGAAATATAAAGTGGGGCAGGATTACAAGGAATGGATTAATTTTGTTGACAAACAGCTTTATGTCGGAAAATGCACCGGTAAGAATAAGGTTGTATGCTGAGACATATTTCAAGGCTTTGACATATTTAAATGAGCTGTAATCGTTGCTGGTCACACTGTTAGGCGTGAACAGTCACAATCGCATTGAAATTATATTGAAATTACAAATTTTAGTTGCATGAAGTCAATAATTGTGATAAAATATTGTCTGTTCGTAAGACGCCGGCATGTCGGAATGGCAGACGATGCAGACTCAAAATCTGTTGGGCGCAAGCCCGTGTGGGTTCAAGTCCCACTGCCGGCACTATTTGCAAAACCCCGTAAATCCAAGATTTTCAGTAAAATCAAGGGCTTGCGGGGTTTTTCTTTACTTACAATCTTTCAAAAAATTAAAGAAATTAGGGTACTTTTAAGAAAAATTTGCCCCCAAAAAGGTACCCAAAAATCTGCCATATAGGCTGTAATATCAGATAGCAAACAGGAGCATTATGATGATAAAAAAGATTTATAAAAAATATGAAATTATATTCAATGTTGTATTTTTCTCGATTTTCCCGATTACGGCTTTTTATCTTATGGAGTTCTACGAACATAATCCTTTTGAAGAAGTCAGATTTATGGCGGGATTTTTTAATATTATTTTGTTTGAGCTGATTGCCTGGATTCTTTATTTTGTTACGGGCAGGGCGAAATGGGCACTTCGTGCAGTTTTTATCGTGGCCATGGTTTTTGGACTGATTAATCATTATGTTATGCTTTTCCGCTCGACTCCTTTTGTTCCATGGGATATTTTTTCAATTGGTACGGCGACAAGTGTTGCATCCAATTATGATTTCGCACCGACTGCAGGAGTAGTTGTTGTTACAGTTATATTTATAGCTCTTATTATGCTGATGCATTTTGTTGATTTCAGAATTAAGTGGAAATTCAGGTTCAGACTAATTCCGACAGTGCTTGGATTACTTGTGATGTGCCTGTTTGTGAATGCCCTGCAGGATGAGGATTTCCAGACGGACAATTACCTGTATCCGTTTCTATTTACACCTGCATATATGACAAAGGTGAATGGAATGGCGGTGACCTTTGCGATGGATCTTAAGTTTGTGGCGGTTGATAAGCCTGACGGGTATAGCAGACAGAAGGCTAAGGCGCTGCTTGACAGCTATGCCGGTACAGATGATAATTCAGATGCAGCTAATAATACTTCAATTACAGATAAAAGTGATTATCCGAATATTATAGTTGTGATGGATGAGGCATTTTCAGACCTGTCAGTGCTCGGTGATTTTGATACAAATACAGACTATATGCCGTTTGTGCACAGTCTTGAAAAGGGCAATGAAAACACCATAACAGGATATCTGAATACGTCTGTATGCGGTGGAAATACCGCCGATACTGAGTTTGAGTTTCTGACAGGCAATACGATGGCTTTTCTTCCGGTAGGAAGTATTCCTTATCAGCAGTATATAAAGAGCACGACACCTTCCCTTGCAAGCTATTTAAAAAGCATAGGCTACGCAACGTATGCACAGCATCCGTACTATGGCAGTGGATGGAACCGGGATACGGTCTATCCTCTTTTGGGATTTGACAATCTTTCGTTTATGCAGGATTATTCTAATCAGAGGTTTGTGCGCAAATATATAAGTGATGAGACATCATTTGACAGGATTATTGAGACCTATGAGAACAAACAGGATGGTCAGCCGGCATTTATATTCAATGTCACTATGCAAAACCATGGTGGATACACGGATACCTACTACGGCTTTGACAATACGGTGACAGCGGATAAGCTCAATAATTCTGCACTTGACCAGTATCTTTCTTTGATTAAGATGACAGACGAGGATTTAAAGAACCTCATTGAATATTTCTCAAATGTGGATGAGAAAACTATAGTGGTATTTTTCGGTGATCATCAGCCAAATGATACTGTGGCGAGCTCTGTTCTTGCAGCAAACGGCTTGGACTATAATAATTTATCAAATGAAGAACTTAAGCTGCGCTATCAGGTGCCGTATGTTATCTGGGCAAATTATGATATTGATGAGGCGGCAGGAAAAGACACGAGCGTTAATTATCTGGCTGCAAACGTACTTAAAGCGGCAGGTGTGCCGACAAATGACTATCAGAGCTTTCTGCTAAAGCTGCAGGAGGAGTATCCAATTATATCAGCGGTACGCACGGATAAAACTACAGATAAGACATTAGATAAAGCATCAAATAAATCAGACAAAGCAACCGGCAGCAAAAAGAAGCAAGCCGATTCGGATATGCTAAATGATTATAAGCTTTTGCAATATTACAGACTGTTTGACTGGGAGGATAAGTGATGAATTTTGTTAAAAAGCATCCACTTTTGACAGCGTTTTTAATTCCGTTTTTCATATGTATAATCATCTGTATAGGAAATGGTGTATATCCATTTGGCGATTACTGCCTTTTGCATATGGATTTGTATCACCAGTATCTGCCTTTCTTTAATGAGCTGTGGGAGAAGCTAAGAAATGGTGCGAGCCTCATGTATACATGGAATATCGGGCTTGGCAGTGATTTTGTATCGGTATTTGCCTATTATCTGGCGAGTCCGTTAAACTGGCTTGTGGTGCTTTTTCCAAAGAGCCATATTATTGAGTTTATCGAGCTGCTAATCATTTTTAAGATTTCGCTAAGCGGAGCAACATTTTTTTATTTTCTGAAGGAACACTTTGTACTTCTTGGAAAGGATAACAGATATCACGATAATACATTTGTGCCGGCATTTGTTTTCTCAACGGCATATGCGCTTTCCGGCTTTGTAGCTGCGTATAGCTGGGATGTTATGTGGATGGATGTTGTGGCGGTTGCACCGCTAGCGATAGTAGGACTTGAGAAGCTTGTGCGGGACAAAAAGCCGGTGCTTTACTATGTATCACTGGCACTTTGTATATTGTCAAACTATTATCTGAGCATCATGCTTTGCATCTTTTTGGTATTCTGGTTTGCATGGCTTTTCTTTACGCAAAATGGCGGTAAAATGGCTGCAATTGTGAGATTTGCCGTTTACTCGCTTTTGGCTGGAGGCACTGCGATGGTGCTAATCATCCCGGAGCTTATCATTTTAAGCTACAGCGGTTCGTCGGGCATCGAGTTTCCAAAGCAGATAGAGTGGTATTTTAATCTCTTATCAGAGGTCGGCAGGATGTGCACGACAGCAAGCGTCTATGAGGGTGCAGAGAACTGGCCGAATCTGTATGCCGGAGCCTTTAGTGTGATGCTTTTGATACTGTTTGTGCTTAATAAAAGGATTAATTGGAAGAAAAAAATAGCTCCAGTATTGTTTGTGTTGTTTTTCATGGCAAGCTTTGCCAATAAACAGCTTGACTTTATATGGCACGGACTGCATTTTCCGGATTCGCTGCCTGGCAGACAGTCGTATCTGTATGCATTTCTTGTATTGACCATAGGCTATGCTACAGTAAGAAAGTGGCGTGGCATAAGACTGTGGCATATTGGTGTGGCAGTGGTATTTGCATCGGCGCTTATGGCAGTAAGCACGATGTTTGCCGGTGAGGATGTGACAGAGTATTATGCAGTTATCATAAGTATATTGTTTGTTGCGCTGTACGGCATTATGACAGTACTTTTAAAGCTTGCAGCAAGAAAAAACAGGGAGCTTTTGATGGTCATAACATGCGGTATTGCGATTGTGGAGCTGGCTGTCAATATGGCTGTGACAGGACTTGGATGTACCGGCAGAAGCAGCTACAATGCCAATGTGGACGATATGCAAAAGGCACTGGAGCTGGCAAAAGAGGATGCAGCTGACAACGATGTACCATTTTACAGGGTTGAGGATACAGGCCGACTAACTAAAAATGATGACACACGATACGGCTATGCTTCTGGAACACAGTTTTCTTCCCTGATGAATATAAATGTGAGCCATTTTTATCAGGCTCTTTATATGGAGGGAGGCAAGAATTTCTACTGTTATAACGGTGCCACACCTGTCACGTCAGCCATGCTTTCGGTCAGATATATGGTTACAAAATCAATACAGCCACAGAATGAGCTGACTACACTTGTTGGAAAATGCGGAAATCACTATCTGTATCGGAATAACTACACACTTCCGCTTGGTTTTATGATGGATGAGGGAGTGATTGATGCGTGGAAGCCATCCTCGTCATCGAAAATCTATTCGATTAATTCCCTTGGCAGGCTCCTTGGCGCAGCAGATGATATGCTGACCATGACAGAGTGCACTCAGGACGAAAATCCGGGAACTACGACTCTCACCTTTGACCATGACGGATATTATTATGCGGCATACGATTCGTGCAGCACTGACAGTCTGACCTTCAGCCACGGAGAGTATGAGACCACATATTCGAAGACCACTCACAGGTATCTGTTTGACCTGGGATATGTGAAGGCGGGGGAGACAGTTTCCGTCACAAACACTGATGCCGATGCTGTACGATTTAATGTATACGAGCTTTCCATTGCTGCAGTTGAGAGTGCTTACAATACACTCAATGAGCAGACACTCTCGGTGGATGATTTTTCAGATACACACATAAGCGGACACATTGATGTGAAGCAGGCAGGACAGCTTGTACTTTCTATTCCGAGTGAAAAGGGATGGACTATGAAAGTGGATGGAAAGGATGCTGAGTATGAGGATTTTTCCGATACATTTGTGAGCATTCATCTGGATGAGGGAGAGCATGAGATAGAGCTTTATTATGAGACACCGGGGCTTAAGGCAGGTGCAGCTATAAGCGCAGGCTGTGTGGGTGTCTTTCTACTGCTTTTATTGTTGCGTCAAATAGTTAAGAGACGCAGCCGTTTAAAGTTTAAAGCGAACAGTGACAGATAGCGAATGCACTGACAGACAACGCATATAGTTCATTTATGCGAAACACAGAATGTTCAAATTGTAATAGTATAATTCAATAATAAAAATAAAACAGGAGATTAACAAAATGAACAAACAAAACAAAAAAATCGCACAGGAAAAAAGAAGAATCGAGAGAGAGAAGGCAGAAAAGAAGGCAAAGGTTGTGAATCTGCTGAAATTCTGGGTGCCGGTAGTGGCAGTCGTTGTGGTAGTCATAGTGCTAATCTGGGCAGTTGCGACATCGGGCGGTTCATCGTCAAAGGGCACTGACGGTACGCAAGCTGCATCACAGACCACGGAATCTCAGGCATCCGAGACACAAAGCAGTGATTCACAGACAGAGGCAGCAACACTTAATACAGAGGTTGACACGGTTGCAGAAAATGGAGATAAGGTAAATATTGACTACACCGGATATATGGACGGTGAAAAATTCGAGGGTGGAAGCACTGATGGACAGGGCACAGACCTGGTGCTTGGCTCAGGCAGCTATATAGATGGCTTTGAGGACGGAGTGGTAGGTCACAAGGTGGGAGAAACCTTTGATTTAAACCTGAAGTTCCCGGATGATTATAAGGTAAATACAGAACTTGCTGGAAAGGATGTTACGTTTGAGGTGACTCTTAACGGTGTATATAAATAAAGAGGATAACACACATATATGGAAAAATCGTTTGAAGAGGTACTGGTACAGTTTTATGTTGACCAGTACAGGGAGAATGCGAAGAGAAGTACAGGTAAGCCTGTAAAGCTGGCACACTATATTCACAGGCTCAATAGTAAAGCAAAATCAATTAAATATGCGCGATTTTCAAAAAACGAGACAATAGCACTCGACAAGCTGCATCAGGAAATAAAAAGGCTTGCATTGATCACCTACTATTCCAACAATAAGAATGCAAGGCAGATTTTAAATAGAGAAATCCTTCCGCAGCTCGTCAGGGTAGATATGGAGCAGTTTGATGAGAATGAGGCAGAGTATCTCACAGAGGATTTTCTAAAGCTTTTGCGCAAGGAGTATATAGGTGCGATATGTACAAGGAGCATGAAGGCGCTTTACAATGAGTACCGCAGCAAGGAGCTTAGAAGAGAGATTGTCACGCTGGTTCCGGCACGGCCGGAGCTTGAGTTTCCAAAAGCACAGAGCATGAAAAGGCACTTCATACTCCATATAGGTCCGACTAACAGCGGTAAGACATATCAGGCGCTTGAGAGGCTTAAGCTGGCGCAAAACGGAGTTTATCTGGGACCTCTTAGACTTCTGGCACTTGAGGTATATGAGAAGATGAATGATGCAGGCATACCATGCACCATGCTTACAGGCCAGGAGTGTCTTGAGGTATCAGACAGCAGAATTACAGCATCGACAGTGGAGATGCTTGACTGTGACAAGGAATATGATATCGCAGTGATTGATGAGGCACAGATGGTTGCAGATGATGACAGGGGACATTCATGGACCAGAGCAATTCTTGGTACACTTGCAGGAGAGATTCATATATGCATGAGTCCGGTGGCAAAGGATGTAGTCATTCATCTGATTAATCTGTGCCATGACGAGTATGAGATAAGGGAGTATGAGAGAAAGACTGCGCTAAAGCTGGAGGATAAGCCTTTTTCATTTCCACAGGATGTAAGAGAGGGCGATGCCTTTATCGTCTTTTCAAAGAAATCGGTACTCAATATAGCAGGGCGTCTGGAGGAAAACGGCATAAAGCCAAGTGTCATATACGGAAGTCTGCCACCGGAAATAAGGCGCAGGCAGATGACGCTTTTTAATGAGAAAAAGACACAGGTTGTCGTGTCAACAGATGCGATAGGAATGGGACTCAATCTGCCGGTCAGAAGAATTGTATTTCTGGAGGTGGAAAAGTTTGATGGAGTATCAAGACGTCCGCTTGTCATCTCTGAGATAAAACAGATAGCGGGCCGTGCAGGCAGATTTGGTCTGTATGATACAGGCTATGTGACAGCTTTGGGACAAAAGAATCTGAATTATCTGAAGAATACGCTAAATATACCGGAGCAGGATATTGATATAGTAAGTCTTGGCTTCCCGCAGGTGCTCCTTACAATGGATGCGCCGCTTGATGCGATAATTAAGCTCTGGCATGAGGCAGAGCCATCAGCACCGTTTAGGAAAATCAATGTCGATGAGATATTGTTTTTGTATGGATATGCGTATAAGGAGCGATACTTTATCGCAGATTTTGATGACAAATATCTGCTTTATAAGATGATTACATGTCCTATAGATATAAAGGACAGGGAGCTTGTCAGACAATGGCTGCGCTACTGCATGTCGTATACATCTGATATATCTCTCGACAAGCCTGATAAGCATTCAAAGTATCAGGGGCTCATGAAATACGAATCCTATTACAAAAAGCTTGATTTGTACTATCAGTTTTCAGTCCGCATGGGCAAAATTGTGGATGAGGACTGGCTTGAAAACGAGCGCGACAAAACACAGGCAAAGATTATGCAGCTTCTGTCAAAGAGCAAGGATGAGTATATTATCAGATGCCGGTATTGCGGCAGAATACTTCCGATTGGAAATTCACGCAATATATGCAGAGACTGCTACAGTATGATACGCAGGTAGCAGCCGGTTTATATTTTACGGTCAAGTCGTTGAATTTAGCTGTCCAATGTGGCATAATAGAAATAAGACCAAAATATGAATGGAGGAAGTTTTTATGGCAAACAATGAATTACAGATTGCCGGCTCACAAGGGGAACTTAGAATCCGTCCTTACGAGCACCACGCAAAGTATTATGAAACAGATCAGATGGGTATAATCCACCATTCAAACTATGTCAAGTGGATGGAAGAAGCAAGACTTGATTTGATGGATCAGATAGGACTCAACTACAGGCAGATGGAGGATATGGAAATCATAAGTCCGGTGCTGTCGATATCGGTAGAGTATCACAGTATGGTACATTTCGATGACACGGTCGTCATCTACACAAAGCTGCTTAAGTATAACGGAATAAAGATGGAGCTTGAGTATGTCATGAAGGACAAAGAGACAGGCGAGCTTCGCACCACTGCAAAAAGCAGCCATTGCTTTTTGAACAAATCCGGCAAACCAATCTCATTAAAGAGAATGTATCCGGAATTAGATACAAAATTTTTTGAATTTAAAGAGGCATAATAAAATGATACAGGATAGATTAAAAGCATTGAGAAGCGAGATGGCAAAGAGGGGCATCTCGCTATATGTGGTACCTACTGCTGATTTTCATGAGTCAGAGTATGTAGGAGAGCATTTTAAGGCACGCAAATATATTACAGGGTTCACGGGCTCAGCAGGTACCGCAGTCATCACTATGGATGAGGCTGGACTATGGACAGACGGCAGGTATTTTGTGCAGGCGGCTGCGCAGCTTAAGGATACCACTGTAAAGCTCTTTAAGATTGGCGAGGAGGGCGTACCGACAGTTGATGAGTATATAAAGGATACTCTTTCGGATGGCGGTGTAATAGGTTTTGACGGCAGAGTGGTAAATGCCGCATGGGGCAAAAGGCTTTCTGAAATCGCAAAAGAAAAGCACGGCAGCATGTACGTAAATGAGGATCTGATTGACCTCATATGGACTGACAGACCACCTATGTCAAAGGCACCTGTCATGATTTTTGACAATAAATACACCGGTGAGGATATAAGCTCAAAGCTTAAAAGAGTCAGAGAGCAGATGGCACAAAAGGGTGCAACCCTTCATCTGATGTCATCACTTTACGATATCGCCTGGCTTTTAAATGTCAGGGGAGGCGACATAAGCTATGTGCCTGTAGTGCTTTCATATCTGGCACTGTCACAGGACAGCTGCATATGGTTTTTGCAGGAAGAGGTTGTGACAGAGACTCTTAAGGCATACCTCGATAAGAATGGTATACAGACAAGACCTTACGATGATTTTTATGAATATGTGAAGCATATTGATGAAAAAGAGACAGTGCTTTTAAATACATCGATTGTAAATTACCGCATCTGCGACAGCCTGCCGGATGGTGTTAAGGTGATTGATGCGGAGGATCCTACAGTTGTCATGAAGGCCGTAAAGAATGAAGTACAGCTTGAAAATCTGCGCAAGGCGCATTTGAAGGATGCAGTTGCGATGTGCAAGTTCATGTACTGGCTTAAGACAAATATAGGTAAGATACCTATGACAGAGATTTCGGCTTCAGATTATCTTGCATCGCTTAGAGCTGAGCAGGAGGGCTTTCTTGATTTGAGTTTTGCCACAATATGCGGATATGCTGATCATGGTGCTATTGTGCATTACTCTGCAACAGAGGAGTCTGACAGGCAGCTTAAGCCTGAGAGTCTTCTTTTGGTTGATTCAGGCGGGCATTATCTGGAGGGAACCACAGATATCACGAGAACCTTTGCGTTAGGACCGGTGACTGACGAGATGAAGGATATGTTTACGAGAGTTTGCCGCTCAAATATGAACCTGGCAAATGCAAGGTTTAAGGAGGGCTGCTCGGGCCTTAACTTTGATATTCTGGCAAGAGAGCCTTTCTGGGAGATTGGCATGGACTACAATCACGGTACCGGACACGGTGTGGGCTATGTGCTCAATGTTCATGAGGGACCAAACAGCTTTCACTGGAAGCAGTACCCGGGCAGGACTGCAGAGCGTGTGATAGAAGAGGGCATGGTCACTACAGACGAGCCGGGCATCTATTTAGAGGGTAAATTCGGTATTCGTACAGAGAATGAGCTTATCTGCCGGAAGGGTGAGAAAAATGAGTATGGCCAGTTCATGTATTTTGAGAATCTGACCTATGTACCGATAGATCTCGATGCGATTGATCCAAATCAGATGACAGACAGGGAAAAAGGATACCTGAATGCTTATCATGCGAGAGTTTATGAGCTTGTTTCACCATTTTTGAATGATGAGGAGGCCCAGTGGCTTAAGAAATATACAAGAGCTATTTAACGTTACTGCCTGCACTGCAGTGTGACCGGCAGCGATTACAACAATATTAAGTAATAAGGAAAGTATAAAATGAGTGAAAAGCTTGTACTTATAGACGGACACAGTATTTTAAACAGGGCATATCACGGACTTCCTGATCTGACCAATTCAGAGGGGCTTCACACAAATGCAGTCTATGGATTTTTGAATATCATGTTCAAGATTCTTGACGAGGAAAAGCCTGACTATCTGACGGTGGCATTTGATGTGCATGCGCCGACATTTCGCCACAGGATGTTTGATGCGTACAAGGGCACGAGAAAGCCTATGGACGAGGAACTCAGGCAGCAGGTGCCTATGATAAAGGAAATGCTTACCGCTATGGGCATAAAAATCGTGGAAAAGGAAGGCTATGAGGCCGACGATATACTTGGAACCTTATCTGTCAGGGCAGAAAAGGCTGGTATGGATGTCGCCATAATCTCCGGAGACAGAGACCTCTTACAGCTTGCGACAGACCATGTCATGGTAAGGATTCCAAAGACAAAGAAAACAGGAACCGAGATAGAAAACTACAATACAGCAGATGTTATCGAAAAGTACGGCGTCACTCCAAAGGAGTTTATCGATGTAAAGGCTCTGCAGGGAGATACGTCTGATAATATTCCCGGGGTACCCGGTATCGGCGAAAAGACAGCAGGCGCACTTATAGCAAAATATCACTGTATAGAGGCAGTACATGAGGACGCTGAGAATGTAAAGCCGCCAAGGGCTTCAAAGAATATAGTGGAGTATTGGGAGCAGGCGCTTATGAGCAAGGAGCTTGCGACAATCATACTTGATGCGCCGGTTGACTATGAATTTTCTGATGCAAAGCTTAGTGGCGGAGTAGAGTCACTCTACACTGAGGAAGCCTTTTTACTGTGCAAAAGATACGAATTCAAAAACATGCTGTCACGGTTTAACGTGGAGGCTCCTAAAAACAATGCCGAGGAGCATTTTGTGATAGTAAGGGACTTAAAGACTGCAGAGAGTGTGTTTGAGAAGGCAAAGGGCAGGGAGGTCGCTTTTGCGGTAGTACCGGGAGAGTCTTTGGAAAACAGCGAAAGTGATGGACAGCTAAGTCTGTTTTCGGAGCCGGTTTCTAACGATTATCTTGCTGTTTCGATTTGTTTTTCAGAGGAGGACATTTATTTTATCTGTACAGGTGATGAGATTTCAAGCAGCTTCCTGGATGAAAAATTAAATACCCTGGAAGTAAAGTCATGGATATCACCGGATTTAAAGACCAATCTGCACAGATTTAAGAGCAAAGAGATAAAGGCAGATGACAGAGGCAGATATTTTGACATGATGGTGGCTGCATACCTTATCAATCCTCTTGTCGGGGAGTATCCCTATGATGCGGTTGCAAAGGACTATCTGGGGCTTATGATCTCATCTAAAAAGGATTATCTGGGAAAGCTTGATTTCACCCGGATGATGAAGGAGGATGAGAAAAAGGCAGTGGACTGTGCCTGCTACGAGGTTTATACTGCCTGGAAATCAAAGCCGGTTCTTTTGCAGAAGCTAAAGGAAATGGATATGCTCACGCTTTATAAAGATATCGAGCTGCCACTCGTTTTCGTACTGTATGATATGGAAAATGAGGGTATAATGGCTGATGGAATAAAGCTAAAAGAGTATGGAGACAAGCTTGCTGTTTCGATAACTGAGCTTGAAAAGAAAATATATGAGGCAGCAGGTGAAGAGTTTAATATAAATTCGCCAAAGCAGCTTGGAGTCATTCTCTTTGAAAAGCTTGGACTGCCAAATGAAAAGAAGACAAAGACCGGTTATTCTACTGCGGCAGATGTGCTTGAAAAGCTGGCACCGGAGTATCCGATTGTCGCGGATATATTGGAATACAGACAGCTCACAAAGCTAAAGAGCACATATGCTGACGGACTTTCGGGATATATTGCATCCGATGGCAAAATCCATACTACCTTAAATCAGACAATCACTGCGACAGGCCGTCTTTCAAGCACAGAGCCTAATCTGCAGAATATCCCGATAAGGATTGAGCTGGGCAAGCTTATCAGAAAGGTATTTCTGCCTGAGGATGGAGATCTGTTTGTTGACTCAGACTACTCGCAGATCGAGCTTCGGGTGCTTGCGGCGCTTTCAGGAGATGAAAGGATGATAGAGGCCTTTAAGAATGGTCAGGATATCCACAGAAGTACAGCGTCCCTTGTGTTTGACACACCGTTTGATGAGGTCACAGATCTTCAAAGACGAAATGCAAAGGCTGTAAATTTTGGTATCGTATATGGTATCAGCGCGTTTGGTCTGTCTAACGACCTGGGGATTTCAAGGAAAGAGGCACAGGGCTATATAGACAGCTATTTTGTCAAATATCCAAAGATTAAGGAGTTTTTGGATCAGACGGTTTTGGATGCCAAGAAAAATGGCTATACAAAGACCATGTTTGGGCGTATCAGACCGATTCCCGAGCTGAACTCGAGCAATTTCATGCAAAGACAGTTTGGAGAGAGAGTTGCGATGAACTCACCTATTCAGGGTACAGCAGCCGATATCATAAAGATTGCCATGATACGTGTGCATGACAGGCTTCTTGACGAGGGCTTAAAGTCAAGACTTATCCTTCAGGTGCATGATGAGCTTTTAATTGAGACAAAGGAAGCTGAGAAGGATAAAGTGATTAAGCTTCTGGAGAAAGAAATGCGTGGTGCGGTGGACATGAAGGTATCCATGGAGGTGGGCACCGAGTGTGGCTATGACTGGTATGATGCGCATTGATGACAGAAAAGGAAATAGTATGATTTTTATAGGAATAACAGGTGGTGTAGGTGCCGGAAAATCGGCAGTGCTTGGCTATCTTAAGGAGCTTGAGGGCGTAAGGGTAATGCTTTCCGATGAGATAGCACATGAGCTGATGGAGCCGGGAAGCGACTGCTACAACAGATTAAAGGAATTGTTTGCAGAGGAACCGATATGGCTTGAGGACGGGCATTTTGACAGACCAGCACTTGCCGGAGTGATTTTTTCGAATGATAAAAAAAGAGAGCTTCTAAATGAAGTAGTGCATCCTGCAGTAAAGGAATATGTGCTTAATGCAGTTAAAGAGGCAAAAAAAGAAGGTCTTTTTATGCTTGTGCTTGAAGCAGCACTCCTTATAGAGGAGGGATATGGTGAAATCTGCGACGAGCTGTGGTATATTTATGCAAGTGAAGAAGTCAGAAGAAAAAGACTTAAGTCATCACGCGGATATTCAGATGAGAAGATAGATAGTATCTTTGCAAGCCAGCTTAAAGAAGCTGAGTACAGAAGGCACTGCAAGGAGGTTATCGATAATGATGGAGATATCGAAAACACGATAGCTTCAATAAATAAAGCGCTTAGCAAATACAAGGAGTAGTGGAAATGAATAATGTATTCGGTTTGGATATTGGTACAAGAAATGTTGTAGGAACTGTCGGCTATCAGACTGATGACAAGGAATTTGTGGTTACAGCACAGTATGTCAGGGAGCATGAGACCAGAGCGATGCTTGACGGTCAGATACATGATATAGGCAGGGGGGCAAAAACCATTAAGGAAGTAAAGGACGAGCTTGAAAAACAGACAGGACAGCCACTTGAAGAGGTGTGTATAGCAGCCGCAGGACGAGTATTAAAGACTGTCACGACGCATGTGGAGTATGAGTATGCGCAGGAGTCTGTGGTGACCGGCGAGGATGTCCATACGCTTGACCTGCTTGGCATAGAAAAAGCACAGGAGGCACTCAAGGAGGTTAACGATACAAGCTATAAGTTTTACTGTGTGGGATATTCTACAGTCAAATTCTTTTTGAATGATGAGGTGTTTATCAGCCTTGAGGGGCATAAGGCAAACAAAATAGGCGAGGATATCATAGTTACATTTCTGCCGGAGGATGTGGTAGACGGACTGTATGCGGCAGTGGGACAGGCCGGGCTTAGTGTAGCCAATATGACATTGGAGCCTATCGCCGCTATCAATGTGGCAATTCCGGAGAACTATCGTATGCTTAATATCGCACTTGTCGATGTGGGAGCCGGAACGAGTGATATCTCAATCACAAGAGACGGAAGTATCATAGCCTATGGCATGATACCGCATGCAGGAGATGAGCTGACAGAAGTTATTGTGCAGCATTTCCTCGTGGATTTCAATATGGCGGAGAGCATCAAGCTTCAGTCTACGACAAGTGATACGGTTACATACAAGGATATCATGAGCATCGAGCACACAATTCCTGCACAGGATGTCTGGGATGTGGCAGCACCTGTTGTTGATAATATTGCACAAGAGGTATCGACTAAAATCAGAGAGCTAAACGGTGACAAAACAGTGAGTGCCTGCTTTGTAGTCGGAGGTGGAGGCAAGATACACGGCTTCACGGAAAAGCTTGCGGAAGATCTTGACCTGCCGGAGGAAAGAGTAGCTCTAAGAGGTGAGGAAGTGCTTGGCGATGTGACCTTTGAGCAGGAGGATATTAAGAAGGATCCGCTTCTTGTCACTCCAATTGGTATATGTCTGAATTATTATGACCAGAGAAATAATTTTATCATGGTCAGATTCAACGGTGAGAGAATAAAGCTCTATGACAATAACAGGCTTACAATAGTCGATGCGGCGCTTCAGGCGGGATTTCCAAACGATGAGCTGTTTCCAAAGCGCGGTACCCCGATAAACTTTACGGTAAACGGTGTGGCAAGGCTTGTAAGAGGCGAGGCCGGAGATGGCGCAGTGGTGACCATGAACGGAAAGCCAGCAAGCATCAACACACCGCTTGAGCCAAACAGTGAGATAGTCATCGAGCCGTCCACAGCAGGAGAGGCAGCAGTGTATAAGATATCGCAGCTTGATGAGTACAATCATTCTGTCATTACTTTTATCATAAACGGCAGAAGGGTTTCATGTCCTAGGTTTGTCCAGGTAAACGGAGAGCTTGAGCCGGAGGATTACAGCATCAGGGAAAATGATGTGATTGAGACAAGAAATTACTATACAGTGCGCCAGATTGCGCAGTTTATGGATCTCGTTATTGACACAGACCAGATGATATTTGTAAACAATGAAGAGGCAGATCTCGACACTCTTGTATACGAAAATTTCTCTGTTGAGTGGAAAACAGATGAATATGGTGTTGCAAGAATCGACAATAACAATTATAATGACACACAAGAGTCTGATTCAGATGATGCTTCGGTCTTAGCTGAGCAGGATGCAAACAGCACAGAGTCAGACAACACAGTGGCTAGAACATCAGAGCAGATGATGAATCAGGTGATCGATGAACTGCATGATGATTTTGCTAAAGAAGCTGAAGCATCTGCTGTGCCGGAAAACGAACTGCCGGAAAATGAATTGCCAAAAAATGATATACAGGAAGAAATACACGAAGAAGACTCATCAGAAAATACAGTTACAGTAATTGTAAACGGTGAGCCTGTAGAGCTGTCCGGCAAGGATACATATGTATTTGTCGATATATTTACCCATATCTCATTTGATTTACAGGCAGGAAAGGGCAGGGCAATAGCCACTGTAATAAATGGCAGAGATGCCCGGTTTTCCGAGGAGCTTCATGAGGGAGACAAAATAGAATTATACTGGAAAGAGAATTAACATGTTAGAATTATGCAGCATTGCCAGCGGCAGCAGTGGAAACTGTATATGCGTGGGTACGGATGATTGTCATGTGCTCATAGACGCGGGCATCAGCGGTAAGAAAATAGAAAACGGACTGAATGAATTTGATATGACTGCCACAGATATGCATGGGATTCTCGTGACACATGAGCATATAGACCATATCGCAGGGCTTGGTGTCATGGCAAGACGCTATCATATGCCGATTTATGCAACAAAGGCCACAATCGGGGCCATAAAATGCACAAAATCCGTTGGAAATATAGATGATGAGCTGTTTCATCCTATTGAGGCAGGCGTCGATTTTACGATAGGTGATATAGAGTTTGAGCCGCTTCACATATCACATGATGCGGCTGATCCTGTCGCGTACAGATTTAAAAACGAAAATCATGCGATGGCAGTCGTGACAGACCTTGGCACGTATGATGATGCACTGGTTTCAAAGCTTCAGAACCTGGATGGGCTGCTGCTTGAAGCCAATCATGATATAAATATGCTCCAGACAGGGGCATATCCGTATCCGCTCAAGCGTAGAATCATGGGTGACAGCGGACATTTGTCGAATGAGAGAAGCGGGCAGTTGTTATGCGAGCTTCTTCATGATAAATTTGGCTCAGTAATACTGGGACACCTTAGTAAAGAAAATAACTACGAAAAGCTGGCGTATGAAGCCGTCAGGCTTGAGGTCACAATGGGAGACAATCCATATAAGGCAAGTGATTTCCCTATGTATGTGGCTAAGAGAGACAGGGCATCAGACCGCATAGCCGTAGAATAAGAGAACAGGAGAATAAGTTGTTATGGATAACACAAAGAACAAAGTAATCATCACAGTTGTCGGAAAAGACACAGTAGGAATCATCGCAAAGGTATGTACATATCTGTCAGAGGGCAGTGTAAACGTGCTTGATATCTCACAGACTATCGTTTCAGGTTATTTCAACATGATGATGATTGTTGATATGGCAAATGCTACAGCTTCATTTGCAGAGATTTCTGACCAGCTTGATGCACTTGGAGAAGAAATTGGTGTAACAATAAAGTGTCAGAAGGAAGAAATCTTTGAGATGATGCATCGAATCTAGTTTAGCATAAAAATGTCATACACAGTTAAAGGAGAACAGCAAAATGATAAATATTGGTGAAGTAATTGAGACCAATGACATGGTGGAGAAGGAAAATCTTGACGTGCGTACAATCACACTCGGTATCAGCCTGCTCGACTGTATAGACTCAGACCTTGCAAAGGTAAATGAGAATATCTACAACAAGATTACAACACTTGCAAAGAATCTTGTATCAACAGGAAAAGAGATAGAGAACAACTACTGTATCCCTATCGTAAACAAACGTATTTCAGTTACACCTATCGCCCTTGTCGGCGGTGCGGCCTGCAAGAGCTCAGAGGATTTTGTTACCATAGCAAAGACACTTGACAGAGCTGCCAAAGAGGTAGGTGTCAACTTCATCGGTGGATATTCAGCACTTGTGTCAAAGGGCATGACAAAGGCGGATGAGCTTTTAATCAAATCCATCCCTCAGGCAATGCTTGAGACAGACCTGGTATGCAGCTCTGTAAATGTTGGCTCTACAAAAACCGGAATCAACATGGATGCAGTAAAGCTGATTGGCGAGATGATAAAGGAGACAGCAGAGGTGACAAAGCACCTTCCTGTATCAGGCTGTGCCAAGTTTGTAGTATTCTGCAACGCTCCTGATGACAATCCGTTTATGGCAGGAGCCTTCCATGGTGTGACAGAGGCAGATGCCATCATCAATGTAGGTGTCAGCGGACCGGGAGTTGTAAAGACTGCTCTTGAAAAGGTAAGAGGCGAGAACTTTGAGGTGCTCTGTGAGACAATCAAGAAGACAGCCTTCAAGGTTACACGAGTAGGACAGCTTGTGGCAAAGGAGGCTTCAAAGAAGCTTGGAGTGCCATTTGGAATCATAGACCTCTCACTTGCACCTACACCGGCTATCGGAGACTCTGTAGCCGATATTCTCTGTGAGATAGGCTTAGAGAGAGCCGGAGCTCCGGGAACAACAGCTGCACTTGCACTCTTAAACGATCAGGTGAAAAAGGGCGGTATCATGGCATCCTCATATGTTGGCGGACTCTCAGGTGCCTTTATTCCTGTATCAGAGGATCAGGGAATGATAGATGCCGTAAACGATGGTGCACTCACTCTCGAAAAGCTTGAGGCTATGACCTGTGTGTGCTCAGTGGGACTTGACATGATTGCAATCCCGGGCGATACAAAGGCCACCACAATTTCAGGAATTATCGCAGACGAGATGGCTATCGGCATGATAAACCAGAAGACAACAGCCTGCAGACTGCTTCCTGCAATCGGAAAGGATGTAGGTGATGTGGTAGAAATCGGAGGACTTCTTGGAAGTGCACCGGTTATGCCGGTAAACAGATTCTCTTGTGATGCATTTGTAAACCGCGGAGGAAGAATCCCGGCACCTATTCACAGCTTTAAAAATTAGTAAATAATGGCATTGTTTACAAGCATGTACTTATAAGAGTAACTTATAAGTACATGCTTATTTTAAAGTGGTACTTGACAATGACAAAAATACATGATTAAATAAAGACAGTTATATGACTGACGGAAGTGGATAACCACATGGAGTATAACAGTTGATTGCCGACCGTCTGGGCGCACATTTATATAAGTTTCCTGCAGAGCTTTATATTATTATGTGTGTTCAGACGGTCTTTTTTATTCCGGCAGGCCCGAGTAATTTGGGGATGCAGACCACATTATCAGAAAACATGGAGGATGACATGGAAAGAGTATCATTAGCAAAGGAATTATCAAGCACAACATACCCTGGCAGAGGTATCGTAATCGGCCGCACAAAGGATGGTAAGAAGGCTGTAACAGCATACTTTATCATGGGCAGAAGCGAAAACAGCCGCAACAGAGTATTTGTAGAGGATGGCGAGGGCATCAGAACACAGGCATTTGACCCTTCAAAGCTTGAGGATCCAAGTCTTATCATTTACGCACCTGTAAGAGTGCTCGGCAACAAGACAATTGTCACAAACGGTGACCAGACAGATACTATCTATGAGCTGATGGACAAGCAGCAGACATTTGAGCAGGCCTTAAGGACAAGAGAGTTTGAGCCTGACGCTCCTAACTATACACCTAGAATTTCAGGAATCATGCATATTGACAATGGTGAGTTCAACTATGCTATGTCAATCTTAAAGAGCAACAACGGCAATCCTGATGCATGCAACAGATATACATTTGCATACTCAGCACCGGTTGCAGGAGAGGGACATTTTATCCATACATATATGGGTGATGGCAATCCGCTGCCAAGCTTTGAGGGTGAGCCTACATGGGTAGACATCGAGGGAGATATCGATGAGTTTACCGATATGGTATGGGAGAACCTTAACGAAGACAATAAGGTATCACTCTTTGTCAGATATATTGATATCGCTACAGGCGAGTATGAGAGCAGAATCGTAAATAAAAACAAATAAAACACTATATAAACGGTCAAATATACAAGATAAGCAGATAAAAACAGGAGAACAGAAAAATGCAGGAATACGAATTAAAATACGGATGTAATCCAAATCAGAAACCAGCCAGAATATTTATGAAGGAGGGAGAGCTTCCTATAAAAGTGCTTAACGGCAGAGCCGGATATATCAACTTCCTTGATGCCTTTAACGGATGGCAGCTTGTAAGAGAGCTTAAGAAGGCAACAGGTCTTCCAGCCGCAACATCCTTCAAGCATGTTTCACCTGCAGGTGCAGCAGTAGGACAGCCGCTTTCAGATGTGGAGAAAAAGATTTACTGGGTTGATGATATGGATATTGAGTTTACACCACTTGCAAATGCATACATCAGAGCAAGAGGAGCTGACAGAATGTCATCATTTGGTGATTTTATTTCACTTTCAGATGTATGTGACAAGAGCACTGCACTTGTAATCAAGAGAGAGGTATCAGACGGTGTTATTGCTCCGGGCTACACAGACGAGGCTCTTGAGATTTTAAAGGCTAAGAAAAAAGGCAATTACTGTGTTATCGAGATTGACCCGTCATATGAGCCGGCACCTATCGAGAGAAAGGATGTATTTGGCATCACATTTGAGCAGGGCAGAAACGAGCTTCATATTGATGATGATTTCTTCTCAAATATTGTGACAGAGAACAAGGAGCTCACAGAGCAGGCTAAGATCGATCTGGCAATCTCAATGATTACTTTAAAGTACACACAGTCAAACTCTGTATGCTATGTAAAGGGTGGCCAGGCAATCGGTATCGGAGCAGGCCAGCAGTCTCGTATCCACTGTACCAGACTTGCAGGCTCAAAGGCAGACAACTGGTGGCTTCGTCAGTCTCCACAGGTGCTTGGACTTCAGTTCGTGGATGGTATCAGACGTGCAGACCGCGACAACACTATTGATCTTTATATCGGTGAGGATTATATGGATGTGCTTGCAGAGGGCGAGTGGCAGAAGTTCTTCAAGGTAAAGCCGGACGTATTTACAGCAGAGGAGAAGAGAGCGTGGCTTGACAAGAATACAGATGTAGCACTTGGCTCGGATGCATTCTTCCCATTTGGTGACAACATTGAGCGTGCTCACAAGAGTGGCGTGAAGTATGTAGCCCAGCCGGGTGGATCTGTGAGAGATGACCATGTTATTGATACATGTAATAAGTACGGTATGGTAATGAGCTTTACAGGAATCAGACTTTTCCATCACTAATCACAAGGTATAGCGGTTATTAAGCTGAATTTAAGCACAATAAGTAATTCAATAATAGAGGACTTCATGATATAATTACAGTATACATTTTACACAGTAGTTAATCATGGAGTCTTTTTATGTCATTACAGTTTATCACAGGTAATTCAGGAAACGGAAAAACGAAATATCTCTTTAACAGGATAGTGAAAGAGGCAAAGGCAAACCCAAGGGACAATTATCTTGTAATAGTGCCTGAGCAGTTTACAATGCAGACGCAGAGACAGCTTGTAGATTTGTCGGAGAATAAAGCTATCATGAATATAGATGTGCTAAGCTTTAAGCGCTTAGCCTACAGAGTGTTTGATGAGCTAGGAATCACAAATCTCACGGTGCTTGAGGAGACAGGTAAGAACCTTGTACTCAGAAAGCTTGCGGCACAGGAGGCGGATAAGCTTGGCGTAATAGGCAGAAACTTAAACCGCATCGGCTATATAAGTGAGGTAAAGTCACTGCTTTCGGAGCTTGTGCAGTACAATATATCACCTGAGGAGCTCGGAAGATATATTGCCTCAGGCAGGCTATCGGATACACTTTCAGATAAGCTCAAGGATGTGCTCGTGCTCTACGAAGCATTTGAGAAGTTTATGCAGGACAAATATATCACTGCAGAGGAAATACTTAATGTGCTTAGCAATGTGGCGGAGGAGTCTGCCATTCTTAGAAATTCAGTCATTGCATTTGATGAATTTACCGGATTTACACCTATACAGAACCAGCTCATCAAAAAGCTCTTTGTCATTTCAAAGAAAATATATGTAACGCTCACAATAGACTGTCGTGAGGATATCTTTAAGAGCAGAGGCATGCAGGAACTGTTTGACATGCCAAAAAGGACAGTGAAATCACTCACCGAAATGGCAGCGTTTTATGGCATAGAAGTCGAGGAACCTATTATCCTTGATAAAAACTACCGGCTTGCAGAAAACGAAGAGCTAAGCTTTATGGAACAGCAGCTTTTCAGAAAACGAAGATGCTCCTTTAAAAAAGTACCAAAGCACATTCATATAGACTGTCTGCGTGACCCGAAGCAGGAGCTGACAAAGATAGCCAGAAGAATTAATGAGCTTGTAAGGAACGAAAACTTGCGTTACCGCGATATTGCTATAGTCACAGGAGATGTGAATATATATGCAGGTTATGTGCGTGAAATATTTGACAAATACAATATTCCTTACTTTATCGATGCCACACAGGAGATACTTTTCCATCCGTTTATTGAGTTTATCAGGTCAATACCCGATATTGCGGCACAAAACTTCTCGGCAGATGCGGTGTTCAGATTTTTGCGGTGCGGCTTTAGTGAGCTATTGGACAGTGAAATAGATGTACTTGAAAACTACGTGCTCGCCTGCGGAGTAAGAGGTAAAAGCGCATGGGACAAAAAGTGGGTCAGGCTGCCAAAGCATAAGGCAGGCTATGACATTGAGCTTTTAAACCAAAGCAGGGAATATATAATGGAGCTTCTAAAGCCGGTATATCAGGTGTTTTCCGATAAAAAGTCAACGGTAAAGGACTATGTGCTCGCTATATATAAGCTGATAGTTTTGCTTGATATACCTGATAAGCTTGCAAAAAAGGAGCAGGCACTGCTTGATGCAGGGGACCAGACCGCATCAAAGGAATACGGACAGATATACAAAATAGTCATGCAGCTCTTTGAAAAATATGTGGCGGTGCTGGGTGATGAATGCATGGATGCAGAGGAATGTATAAATGCTCCATTATGAGGAATTTACACAGATACTGGATGCAGGACTGGATGCGGCAGATGTAGCAGTCATACCGCCGGGATACGACACTGTGACCATCGGAGATATTGAGAGAACGCGTCTGACCAACATAAAGGTCATGTTTTTTGCAGGAGTAAACGATGGGATTGTTCCAAAGGCGGCAGGAAGAGGAGGCATTATATCCCAGTATGAGAGAGAGGCACTTAAGGAGCTGGATATAGAGCTTGCGCCTGGTGCCAGGGAGCAGGCATTTATACAGAGGTTTTATCTGTATCTGAACATGACAAAGCCATCCAGGGAGCTTTATATCAGCTATACGAGGCTTGACAGTGAAAAAAAGGCTGCCCAGCCATCGTACCTCATAGGTATATTAAAGGGGATGTTTCCGGAGCTTGTCGTGACTGAGACAGAGGATGTAGAACAGCTTTTGGATATATCAAGCAGGCAGAGTGCTCTGGATTATCTGCTGTCAAATGAGGTGGATGACAGATGGTGCGAGATTGCAGCAGCGGTGATGCTCTATGACGCATCGGTCAGTGATGCAGGGGACGGTAATGAAGTAGACGATAAAGAATTTACTCAAAAAAATTCCGTGGAGCGGCTCATAAATGCAAGGTTTGAGCATTATTCAAAGGATCCGATCAGCCGAAATGTGGCAAGAAGCATATACGGCAGACACATGGAGGGCAGTATCACGCGCTTTGAGCAGTTTGCCAGGTGTGCATATGCGCATTTTTTAAATTATGGATTGAGGCTTACAGAGCGTGAGGAGAGCGGCTTTACATCCCTTGATATGGGTAATATATACCATGAGGCACTGGAAAGATACAGTAAGAAGCTTGATAGGGAGAGCACTGACTGGTTTAGCGTGACAGATGCAAAAAGGGATGAGCTTGCGATGGAAGCAATAAATGAGGTGATTGATGAGTATGCAGGCTTTGGCATATTTGATACAGCGGAAAACCAACATTCGATATCACATATGAAGGCGGTCTTTAAGCAGACAGTATGGGCACTCACAACCCAGATACGAAGAGGCAGCTTTGTGCCTGAGAGGTTTGAGTTTTCCTTTTACGAGAGCCTTGATATGGCAAATGATGTGACGGTTGATATAAAGGGACGCGTGGACAGGACTGACACATATACGGATGAGGGCAGGCTTTTTGTGAAGGTACTGGATTACAAGTCGGGAAATACGGTTTTTGACCTGGTGAAGCTGTACTATGGCACACAGCTTCAGCTTGCAGTGTACATGGACGCTGTCATGGAACAAAAGAAAGAGGCGCTAAAGCAGGTAAGTGTGGAGCCGGGCGGTATGCTGTACTATCACATCGACGATCCTGTAATTGATTTAAAGGATGTGACACCGGGCACTGAGCTGTCTGAGGAAGAAATCAATCAGATGATATTAAAGAAGCTCAAGCCTGACGGGCTTATCAACTCGGACGAAAAGGCATACAGAGGCATGGACAGGGACTTTGAGAAAAGCTCTGACGTAATCCCTGTCACCTTAAAAAAGGATCAGACACCGGCTGCAGGCTCAAAGGTGGCAAACGCCGAAGAGTTTGATGTGATAACAAGGTTTGCGCGAGAGAAGCTTCGCGAGATAGGAAGAGAAATATACGATGGAAATGTTGCCGTCAATCCTATCAAGAACAAGAAAATAGACAGCTGCGCATATTGCGCTTTTCAGGCCATATGCAGGTATGATTCAAGGATACCGGGCTTTAGCGAAAGAAGCTTTAACGGTGACAATAAGGAAGATGTACTTGATAAAATGCGTACACAGATTGCAGCTGCAGAGCATAAAGCATGCTATGGAGATAATAATATAAAGCCATAATCGGGAGATATAATATGGATGTTAAATGGACCAGTGAACAGAAAAAGGTTATAGATTTAAGAGACAGGGATATACTTGTATCGGCGGCAGCGGGCTCAGGAAAGACAGCTGTACTCGTTGAGCGTATAGTAAACAGAATATGTGTGGATAATCCGCCGGTGGATATTGACAGGATGCTTGTGGTGACGTTTACCAAGGCTGCAGCTGCTGAGATGAGGGAGCGTGTCAGCCGTGCGATAGACAGCTTGAAGGAGCAAAAGCCGGACGATGAGAACCTGCAGAGGCAGTCGACACTGGTTCACAATGCGCTCATCACTACAATCGATTCGTTTTGTCTGTTTGTGGTGCAGAATAATTTCGCACAGCTTAATCTGGATCCTGATTTCAGAATCGGTGACCAGGCAGAGCTTAAGCTTATGCTAAAGGATGCTTTGGCACAGGTATTTGAGGACAATTATGCAAGAGAAGACAACGAGGCATTTATCAACCTTATAGATACCTACAGCAAGGGGAGAAATGACTCTGCCGTCAGGCAGATGGTGGAGGATATCTACTATAAGGCGGGCAGCTCATCATGGCCGAGAAAGTGGATGAACAGTCTCCTAAGGCTCTATGATATAAAGTCAGCTAAACAGCTTGAGGACTCAGAAATCATTAAGGAGATAGTGGATTACAGCAGGGTGCTTTTGGAGGAGGCTGTTCAGGAGCTTACAATGGCGAAAGACCTGGCATCAGCTACACCCGGGCTTGAAAAGTATGCGCTTACACTTTCAGAGGATATAGCATTGTTTGATGGAATGGCTGATGTGACAGGCTATGTCGGCATGCAGGAGTTCTTAAACAAAATATCCTTTGGCAGAATTGCTGTCATCAGGAAATTTGACGGAGACGAGAAGAAAAAGGAGCGCGTGAAAAGCATGCGCGATGCTGCCAAGAAGAAGGTAGACGGAATAAAGCAGAAATACTTTGGCATGTCAATTGAGCTTATGTATGAGCAGCTGGAGCGTCAAAGACCATTTGTTAAAGAGCTGATAAGACTCTCACTCGAGTTTTATGATGCGATGGAGGCTGTAAAGACAAGAAAAAGAGTATTTGATTTTTCTGATATAGAGCACTTTGCGCTTCGCATACTGGTGGATGAACAGACACTAAAGCCCACAGAGACAGCGCGTGAGTTTTCAAAACATTTTGAGGAAATCATGATTGACGAGTATCAGGACTCAAACCAGGTGCAGGAGGATATACTTACCGCTATTTCAAGAGAGCATCAGGGAGCCGGCAACATGTTTATGGTGGGCGATGTAAAGCAGAGCATATACAGGTTTCGAATGGCGCGCCCTGAGCTGTTTATGGAAAAATACAACACATATACATCAGATGACAGTGCACATCAGAGAATAGACCTGCATAAAAATTTCAGAAGTAGGAATGAGGTGTTAGACTTTACTAACGACATATTCTACAAAATCATGGCAGCAGATTTGGGCAATGTGCAGTATGATGACGATGCGGCACTGTATCCCGGTGCAAGCTATCCAAAGGAGACGATGCGTCCTGAGCTTTTGCTTGTTGACTACAAGGATGAGGAGCTGTCTGAAATTATAGATGATGAGGATGGAGATAAGGTGCAGATAGAGGCGCTTTTGATCGCAAACCGTATCAGGAGTCTGATGGAAAACGGCATGGTGACTGATAAAAAGACGGGGCAGCTAAGAGCCGTGCAGTACAGGGATATAGTGATACTTTCGAGAAGTGTTGCAACCTGGGGCAATACAGTGGCAGCAGTATTAAAGGACTGTGATATTCCGGCGCATGTAGAGTCGAATACAGGCTACTTTTCATCGTATGAGATACAGGTGATTCTGTCCATGCTTCGCATACTCGATAATCCGCTGCAGGATATTCCGATGGCAGCAGTGCTTGCTTCGCCTATCGTGGGCATGGATGATGAGGAGCTGGCACAGATTAGGTCTGCCTTTAAGGGTGTGAGCTTTGCACAGGCTGCACTTAGCGCCATGGCAGGTGAGGATGGCTATGAGGACGAGAAGCTTAAAGCCTTCGCTTTGGTATTTGAGAGACTAAGAGGTGCTGTAGCTGATACGCCAATCCATGAGCTTTTGTACATGATGCTTGATGAGACAGGCTTTTACAGGTATGCATCGGCCATGCCGGCAGGAAAACGGCGCAGACAGAATATAGATATGCTGATTGAGATGGCCGCAGCCTATGAAAAGACCAGCTACAAGGGGCTGTTTCACTTTGTCAGGTACATAGATATACAGCAGAAATACGAGATAGACTACGGAGAGGCCGATACCGCAGGGGAGAATGACGATGTGGTGCGCATTATGACAATCCATAAGAGTAAGGGTCTTGAGTTTCCTGTAGTGTTTGTTTCCGGGCTTGGCAAGGGCTTTAACACGCAGGACACAAAATCAGACCTGGTGATACATGAAAAGCTTGGGCTTGGCCTTGTGGAAAAAACAAAAAGCCCAAGGACAAAGCGACCATCACTAATCAGAAATGAGATAGAGAGTCGCATTAAAAGGGAAAATCTGGGAGAAGAGCTGCGTGTGCTGTATGTAGCGCTCACCAGGGCGAAGGAAAAGATTATCCTGACAGGGGGACTTTCAAATGCCCAAAAATCCTTTGAGAAGTATAGAGGCAATGTAAATGCGAACCAGCCAATAAGCTTTGGACAAAGGGAGGGAGCAGGGTGTTACCTGGACTGGGTTATACCTGCCATGCTGTCGTACCCGGATAAGTATACGGTCTCCACAGTCGATGCAACAGAGTTCGCTGCACGAACTGCGATGGATATGGCGGCAAACGATATATCAAAAGCGCAGCTTATTGGGCACATAAGTGCAGCGGATGAAACAAAAGCCAAAGAGCTCGCAGAGGAATTTGATTTTGAGTATGCATATGCTTCTGATATAACTAAAAAAAGCAAATATTCGGTATCTGAGCTGAAGCATGACTCTATGGTTGAAAAGTACGACAGCACAGAGAGGGAGGCAGAGCGTCCTAAGTTCCTATTGGAGGAGAAGGAGACGTATGTGCCGGACTTTGCGAGGGATGATGAGGCAGGCGGTGCTTCTAATGAAAGCAAAGAGCTTAAAAATGCAGTAGGTGTGAATCAGGGAGCGCTGCGCGGAACTGCAGTGCACCGTGTCATGGAGTGTCTGGATTTCAAGAGCCTGTGTGATATAGATACAAAAGACCATGTGGCAGTCAGTGCATTTGTGAAGAAAAGCATGGATGAAATGCTAAAAAAGGGGCTTATCACAGATGACATGTACAGGCTGACCAGACCAAAGCTTATAGAGCAGTTTATATCATCAGATGTGGCAGCGCGTATGGCACAGGCGGATAAGAGAGGCGATTTGTATAAAGAGAAGCCTTTTGTGATGGACTATGAGGGAGTATTGGTTCAGGGAATTATTGATGTATTCTGGCTGGAAAATGATAAAATAGTGCTGCTTGATTACAAGACAGACAGGGTAAATGCTGCTAAAGAGCTTATCGACAGATACAGCACACAGTTAAAACTGTATGCTGATGCACTTGGAAGGATTTTTTCTACAGATGGGAAAAGCATACAGGCGGATGAGAGGCTCATATATTCATTCCGTTTACAGCAGACAATTGTTATCTGTCGTGAAGCTAACTTGAAAAAGTAAATTCCAGTGCAGAAGTAAATTCCACACTCATTTAAAA
>OCAK01000625.1_pt1 | contig 28856 bp, 26 predicted proteins | sample 1538301 | NCBI WGS metagenome assembly OCAK01 (sample SAMEA2580285, study PRJEB22360) | human gut metagenome | biome: human gut; feature: human-associated habitat; material: faeces | place: Denmark | collected 2008/2010 | reverse complement strand
GCGCCTGGCCGGGCCAAACCCCCCACGAAATGTGCGCCCGCTGCCGATCGGCCAGTTCATGGGATACGTATTGATACCCAGGACGTTCTCGATCTCTTCCATGAGCTCAAACGGATCGCGAGCCTCGTGGTCGAGCTTGTTCACAAAGGTGAAGATGGGAATGTGGCGCAGCGTACAGACCTTAAAGAGCTTTTTGGTCTGGGCCTCGACGCCCTTGGCGCCGTCGATGACCATAACAGCAGCGTCGGCGGCCATAAGGGTACGGTAGGTATCCTCCGAGAAGTCCTGGTGGCCGGGGGTATCGAGGATGTTGACGCAGGCGCCGTTGTAGGTGAACTGCAGCACCGAGGAGGTAACGGAGATACCGCGCTCCTTCTCGATGTCCATCCAGTCCGAGACGGCATGCTTGGCCGAGCTCTTGCCCTTGACCGAGCCGGCAGTCTGGATGCTGCCGGTATAGAGCAGCAGCTTCTCGGTAAGTGTGGTCTTACCGGCGTCCGGGTGGCTGATGATCGCGAATGTGCGGCGCGACGAGATTTCATCCGACAGGCTTGCCATGCGGATCCTTTCTTGCATTGAGTGCATTACGTCGTTGTAACCGCACTATTGTAGCCGCGAAATCCCGCTCTAGAGCGCCTATCAGGACAAATTCATCAGTTGGGGCCTGGGTAGCCGGCCCAATCAGCATTTGCCTCTTGCGTAACTGTGCATAGTGTATATATACTGTGCTTACCGGTTATATACACGTGTAGCCCAACAGCTAAGGAGCCGCTGTGGACATTATCCTATCCAATTCGAGCGACAAGCCCATCTACGAGCAGATATCCTCGCAGGTCAAAGCTCAGATCCTTTCGGGCACGCTCGCCGCGGGAGCCAAACTCCCCAGCATCCGCGCACTCGCGAGCGACCTGGGCGTGAGCGTCATCACCACCAAGCGCGCCTACGCCGATCTGGAGCAGCTCGGGTTTATCTGTACCGTGCAGGGCAAGGGCTGCTTTGTTGCCGACGGCAACCAAGAACTCTTGCGTGAAAACCAGCTCTGCCATATCGAAGAGCTGCTTACGCAGGCGGCAGAACAAGCCGAAGCCCTGGGCGTCACGCGCGACAAACTGCACGAGATGCTCGACCTGGTAGCCCCCGAAACCATGCAGTAGCCATCTGCAAGAAAGGCTATACCATGCAAAACTTGCTTGAACTCAAAGGCATCTCACGCACTGTAAGCGACCGCTTTTCACTGCGCGACGTCACGCTTGCCGTGGAGCCTGGCCAGATCGTCGGCTTTGTTGGTGCCAACGGTGCTGGCAAAACAACGACGATTCGAGCTGCTCTCGGGCTTATAAAGCTCGATGCCGGCGAGGTGCGCCTGTTTGGGCAGCGCTGTGGCGCCGACGCGCCCGATGAGACACAGCGTTGTCTACGTGCCCGTGTCGGCCTCGTGCTGGACACGTGCCCCTTCCCTTCAACGCTCAAGGTGGGCCAGATCGAGGCACTCGTAGGCCCGGCGTACCCCACGTGGGACCGCAAAACGTTCGCCGGATTCATCGACCGATTTGGCCTCGATCCCAAGACAAAGGTCAAGGACCTCTCCCGCGGCATGGGCATGAGGCTGCAGCTTGCCTGCGCACTCAGCCACAATGCCAAGCTGCTCATTTTGGACGAAGCCACCGCGGGCCTCGACCCCATGGCGCGCGAGGAGCTGCTCGACGAGCTGCTCGCCTTTGTTTCCGACGGCCAGCGCAGCGTGCTGCTCTCGAGCCATATTACTTCCGACCTTGAGCGCGCTGCCGACCGCGTCATCTGCCTCGATACCGGCTCGTTTGTGTTTTCCCTGCCGCGCGAGGACATTACCGACCGAGCCGGCATCGCCCACTGCACACAGGCACAAGCCGTCGAGCTTATGGCTTGCGTCGAAGACGCCCGTGCCGCCCACCACGCCTATAGCGTTGACGTGCTCGTGCCCAACCGTCGCGAGGCGCTCGAGGCCTTCCCCGAGATTCCCTGCGACCGGGCAACCATTGATGACTATCTTCGCCTCATGCTGAAAGGGGCTTCAAAATGAAACGTGCCTTTATGTCTGAGCTCGCCATCGTCCGCACGCTTGTCCCGAGCATCGCGGGCGTCGGCCTGTTCATATTCGTCGTACTGACCCTCGCCAACGCATCGGACGGTGACTCCGGCATGAGTGCCGGCGCCTGCGCGGTCAGTGCCATGTCGCCCATCATGGCCATGAGCTCGCTGGCCGGCTTCGACAATCAAAATGGCTGGGAGCGTTATCGGGCGACGTTGCCCTTCTCGCGCAAAGACATTATTTGTGCCCGCTACCTGTGCATCGTTGTCTTCTCGGCCATCATGGCCTGCGCCGCCGTGCTTTTGAACATCATCGTCCTTCCGCTCTTCAACAGTGCGGGCGTGACCTCGACAGGACAAACCGTCTTTGAGATCGCAATAGCCTCGGCAGCATCGATGCTCATCTCCCTCATGATGGTGTTTTTGGCACAGCCGCTGTTCTTTCGATTTGGACACATGGAGGCGCTGCGCCTATCCGTTGGCCTGTTTGCCCTGCTCTGGTGCCTTGCCATTGCCACGTTGAGCTCCTCCAACCCCATCAGCAACTGGCTTATGTCGAATGCCGGGGCAAATCCCGATCCCACCGTCCTTGGCTGTCTGTGTGCAGGAATTGCAGTACTGGCGCTCGCACTATGTGCAATCAGCTGCACCGTCAGCACCAAGGTTTACCGAGCACGCGATTTGTAAGCACGCGAGTCTCGATCTACGAAGGGCGTGATCGCCCCCTCCCCGCCAATCCGTGGCAAACGGCATGTCCCCGGCGTGCGCCACCGTACTACTTGCGCAGCGGCTTGGGCAGCGGAATGCCAGCGGCGATAACGGCGGCGATGATCATGCAGACGATACCCTTGAGTGGGAAGCACATGAGCAGCAGGCCCACGACCATGACCGGCTGACGCATGACCGCACCCATCGTCGATGCCGTGCAGACGGCGACGCAAAATACCGGATCGGCGCCGGTGAGGATGGCAAGGCCGTAGCCCAGGCTTACGCCCGAGAAGATGACGGGAAAGAAATGGCCGCCGCGCCAGCCCATATTGATGAGGGCGGGGGTCAGCATGGCCTTAACCAGACCGGTCGCGATGAGCACGCCGGCGGGGATGGTCAGATAGGTTTCCATGAGCACGTCGGCCTGCGTCTCGCCGGCAAACATGGTGAAGGGCAGAGCCGTACCGCAGGCGGCAAGTACCAGACCGGCCAGCATTGCCTTGGCGATGGGGCGCTCCCCCATCGCGTGCGCCAGGGCCTCGCTCGCGTGCTCCGAAACAAAGTACAGCCAGCCGCAGACCGTACCGACGAGCGACAGGGGGATAAGCCAGGCAAGTTCCAGGTTGCCCACCTCGGCGGACTCGAACCTGGGCATGCCCATGCCGCCGCCCACAAGCTGGCCAAGCAGCAGGTAGGCACCCAGACCGCTGGCAATCGCAATGCCATAGACCACCGTCTTTTGCGCCTTGGGCAGCTTGATGGTGATCTCGTCGGACGCGGACTCATTGTGGGCGTCTTCGCCCTGGCCGTCAGCGCTACCGGCGAGCGGCGCCACAAAGCCAAAGACGGGCGCGGTAAAGAGCGCCGTCAGGGCAGCCTGGGTACCCAGCAGTGTGAGCTCCCTAAACTCGGCGCCAAAGCGGCGCATGCGGTCGCCAACCCAGCTGCACAGACCCGCGATAACGCCGGTCAGGCCCGCCTCCGGTCCAATACTTCCGCCAAACAGCAGCGGCAGCAATGCCGCGAGCGAAAGCTTGCCCAGGTTGTCGTACGGGTAGCGCCCATCTTGCTTGACCTTAGCCATCACCTGATTGAGGTTATCGGTCTTGGCGCCCGTAAGCTTTTCGTACAGACCGATTAACAGGCCGCCCAGCAGGCAGACAAAAAACGGGTACGGCAGAAAGCCAAACGGGCCGCTGGCAAGCTCGGGCGAAGCGACGCCCAGCGCGTGCGGAATCTCGGTCCATAGATAGTCGATACCGTGCTCCATCGCAAAAAAGAACAGCCAGACTGCGGCACCCGCGAGTGCACCGGTCACGGCGACGCTGACCAAAAACAGCGCTCGGTTCGTGGGTTTGGCAAGGTTATCCATCGGGTCCTCCCGCGGTCAAAGTCGACATAGATACGTTTTATTGTAGAGCGAGCGTTGCCCGAACGAGCCAACCACCTGCGCCGCAAACGGCACCATTGGGAGCCATAGTGGGGCAGGCTCAAGACTTATCCGTTGATAATCGAGGCAATCTCGCGCAAATCGTCGGCAAAGTAGATGCCGTGCTGGCGCCTCGGGCTCGAAAGCCCCTTATCAATCATGTGCCCGAGCAACGCCTTGAGGTCGTTGTAGTAACCGTCCAGGTTATACAGGATGCACGGAGAGCTCAGGTGCCCCAACGACACCGCGGACATAACCTCGGCAATCTCCTCGAGCGTGCCCGTGCCGCCCGGAAATGCGATGAACGCATCGCCGAGCTCGATCATCTTGGCTTTGCGCTCGGCCATGTCGCTCGTCACGATAAGGTCGTCGATTCCGTCGTGTTGAAACTCTGCCTCGATAAAAAAGCTCGGCTCCACAACCGTCACATGTCCGCCTGCCTCGAGTACGCTATCGGCGAGCGCGCCCATCAGTCCCGATTTGGACCCGCCGTATACGAGCGCGTGTCCGTTGGCGCCAATCCAATTGCCCAGCTCCTGCACCGCGGGCAGAAACGCCGGGTCGTTGCCGACGCTCGCGCCCAGGTACACCGTGATGTTCATATGCAATCCCCCTCGTCGTGACGCGCGGCACCCGTTCTATCGTTGCCGGCGACGGTATTCGCGCACGCGGCGCGACAAATCGGCGAGCTCATCGCGGTCGAGTTCTTCCAAATGCTCAAGATCGTCCATAAAGCGCGCCATGGTGTCCTTTTGGCGCATCTTGATAAGCGTATTGCAGTAGTTCACCGCCACGCCCGTAAGCATGGCGATATAGAAGATACTGATGACGCTTAGGATAACGGTAATGCCGCGGGCAACCGGCGTTTCAGCGGGGATATCGCCAAAGCCAATCGTCGAGACCGTCTCAAAGCTAAACCAGAGACCATCGCCAAACGTGAGGGTCGTGGGCTCGGACAGCCAGACAGCCGTCGAGCAAAGCAGATAGAAAATAAGAAACAGGCCCGTAATTCGTGCAAAGCCAGCCTGTCGCAGCACATCGGCAAGCGTCCTGAGCTTTTTCATCGCGACCCCTTCCACGGACAACCAATCACGTTCGCTCGGTATTGTCCCACGCCTCCCCAGCAAACGGAACTAGTCATTGGGGACGTTCTTAAATGACCAGTCAAACAAGAACGTCCCCAATGACTAGTCGTTTAAGAACGTCCCCGATGACTGCCGGGCGGGAGCGTTTAGCGGTACAGCTGCCGACTGGGCAGGCTGAGCTGGTATCCTTATGCGGTATTGTCTCGATTCGTTAGGATTGCATGTGAGAGCTGCCACTGTCCTTCGTTCAGTTATATGTCGCGCCCTGGCCATTGTGCTTGCCGCGCTTGCCGCACTGAGTTCCATCGCGCCTGTCCAGGCTTTTGCCGATGACTCTAGTCAGCCAGTCAAGACGGTCCGCGTCGGCTGGCTCGTCAACAACGAGGGCTTCCAGAACGGCACCCCCGGCGAGCGTCTCTCGGGATGGGGTTACGAGTACCTCCAGACCCTGTCGTACTACACGCCCGGCTGGCGGTACGAATACGTCTCCGGCACCTTCACCGAGCTTATGGACATGCTCGAGGCAGGCGAGATCGACCTCATGCCCAACATCTCCTACTCCGAGGAACGCGCCCAAAAGCTGCTCTTTTCCTCGAACCCCGAGGGCACCGAGCGCTACTACATCTACGCCAGGCCCGACCGTGACGACCTGGCCAAGGGTGACCCTCAAGCACTCCAGGGTCTCACCATCGGTTACAACTCCGGTGTTATGCAAACCATCGTCGGCCAGCAGCGGCTCGCCAACGAGGGAATCGCCTGCACATACAGGGAGTATGACGGAGGCTCCGTTCTCTTTGACGCGCTCGCAAACGGCGAGGTCGACGCCATCATCATGAACGACACCATTTCGTCGCCCGAGGCGTCGCCCATGTTCTACGTCGGTTCGAGCGACTACTACTTTGCCGTTCCCAAAAGCCGCCCCGACCTGATGGACAACATCAACTCCGCAATGGCGGCAATCAACCGCGTCAACCCCCGCTATAACGACGAGGTCAAATCGAACTATTCAGCGCAAAACAGCGGATCATCCTCGCTCACCGGCGATGAGCGCGCCTGGCTCAAGGCGAACAACAACACCATCACGCTCGGCTACATTACGGGCAAACTCCCCTACTGCAACGAAGACGAAGACGGCAAAATGGAAGGCTCGCTCGCATCGCTTGCGACGACGTTGCACGATAAATTTGGCATTACGGTCGAAACCGTCGCCTTTGATAGCTACAAGATGATGTCAAAGGCCCTGTCAAAGGGAAGCATAGACGTCGTGCTGCCGGTATACCGAGATTACTGGTTTGCCGAGCAATCAGGCGTTGTGCAGTCGGTATCGTTGGGGACCATTTCCCTCACCGCCATCCACAGCGGAAGCAACCTGAACAAAGATCTTCAGAACATCGCCTGTACCAAATCATCGTTTATCAACCGAAACGTACTTGAAAGTCTGTTCCCCACAGCGACCGTGACCGAATACCGATCCGACGATGAAGCGTTCGACGCCCTCAGGAGGGGAACGGCGCGCTGCGTCGTCGCTCCCAGTTCACGCGTAAAAACCCTCGGCGATCGTTATGATCTCGAGGACTGCGAGACGGTCGAGCTCCCTGACACCTGCGAGCTCTCGTGCTGGATTTCGCGCGGAAAGCCCGAGCTGCTGGGAATCATCAACAAGGGCATCATCAATGCCGGAGAATCGCTCTCCGCAAGCAATTACTCCTCTACGTCGTACACGGCCCAGGAATCCAACACGCTTCAATTCCTTTATCGCAACCGCACCGCCGTTGCCTCCACCCTCATCGGTATGTTGTCGGTCAGCATCGTCCTGCTCATCTGGGCGCTCGTGCGCGCTCGAACCGAGCGCGAAAAAGCCGACGCCGCCAACGCCGCTAAGACGGCATTCCTCACGCGCATGAGCCACGACATCCGTACGCCGCTCAACGGCATCCTGGGCCTTATCGATATCGAGGAATTGAAGGAAGGCGATATCCAGGTCGCCCGCGAAAGCCGCGCCAAGGCTCGTGTTGCCGCCAATCACCTGCTCTCGCTGATTAACGACATCCTCGAGATGGGCAAAATCGAAGACCGCAAGATAACACTGGAACATGCGCCTTTTAACCTCAAAGAGCTCTGTGACAATACGCTAGTGCTGTGCAAGCTCCGCGCATCCGATAACGGCATCACCATGCAGGACAATAGTCTGCCATACACCACGGGGCCATACATGGTCGGCAGTCCCACCCATATCCGACAGATCATGATCAACCTGTTAGACAACAGCATTAAGTACAACAAGCACGGCGGCTCCGTCACCTTTAGCTCAAAGACCAAGCCACTCGATAACGGGCGCGCGCTCTTTTGCTTTAGCGTTTCGGATACCGGCATTGGCATGACTTCCAAGTTTTTAAAGCATATCTATGAGCCGTTTGCCCAAGAAGGTAACGATGCGCGTAGCAAGTTCCAAGGAACCGGCATGGGCATGCCAATCGTCAAGTCGCTTATTGAACTGATGGGCGGCACCATCGAAGTCACCAGCGAGCTCCATGCGGGCACCTCGTTCTACGTGGAGATTCCGCTCGATATCGACAAGAACCCCCAGGCGCGGGTGAATACGGTCGAGGGGGCGCTCGACTGCTCGCTCGCCGACATGAACGTACTGCTCGCCGAAGACAACGAATTGAATGCCGAGATTGCCCAGGCGCTGCTAGAATCCGAGGGCATCGTGGTCACCCGCGCCGCCAACGGCAACGAAGTCGTCGATCTGTACCTGTCGCATCCCGCCGGCAGCTTCGATGCCATTTTGATGGACATCATGATGCCGGACATGGACGGCTACGAGGCAACCCGCGTGATTCGTCTGAGCGAGAAGGTCGATGCAGCCGATATCCCCATCATCGCGCTCACCGCCAATGCCTTTGCCGAGGACGCCAAGGCGGCACACGATGCCGGCATGAACGCCCATCTGTCCAAACCGCTCGACTTTAACAAGCTCAAAAACATACTCGCCCGCATCAAGAAAAACGGATCCGTTTCGCTATAGTTTGTGCTCAACCACCACGCACGACCAGAAAGGAAGCCAACGATGTTTAGGCCCTTACGTCGAAAGAAACGCGCCATCACCGACGAGGAAGCGCGCGAACTGCTCGCTACCTGCAAGCGCGGCGTCTTTGCCGTCAACGGCGACGATGGCTACCCGTACGCCATTCCCGTCAACTACTTCTTTGACGCCGAGCACGACAAGATCTATTTCCATGGCGCCAAAGCCGGCCACAAGGTCGACGCACTCAAGCGCGATGACAAGGTCTGCTTTACCGTATATGGCAACGAGTGGTACCAGGACGGTGACTGGGCTCCCTACGTTATGAGCACCGTCGTCTTTGGCCGTTGTCGCCTGGCGAATGACACCCCCGCGTTTATCGAGGACAAAGTCCGCCAGCTCGCCCTTAAGTACTACCCTTCTGCCGAAGAAGTCGAAGAGGAAATCGCCAAGGACATCAAGGGCGTCCAGCTCTACGAGATTTCGATTGAGCATCTTTGCGGCAAGCAGATTCAAGAAAAGTAAGCCCCTCAGCAGGCCTCATCAATAACAATATGGCCCGGTTCCAGCCCACCTCGGAACCGGGCCATATGCTTATGAAGCGTCGGCGGCGATGTGCGCTAGCGCCTCGACGAGCTCTTGCGAGCTCACAGGTTTGCTCAGGTGCGCGTTCATGCCCGCCTCACGCGAAAGCCTACGGTCGTCGGCAAAGGCGTTGGCACTCACGGCGATAATCGGCGTGGTCGCGGCATCCTCGCGATCGAGTGCTCGAATCTGACGCGTGGCCTCAAGGCCATCGATGCCAGGCATCATGATGTCCATCAACACCACGTCGTACTCGTGCGGTGCGCTCGCGGTAAACATCTCGACGGCAAACTCACCATCCTTAGCATGCGTCACGATGGCACCGACACGGCTGAGCGTAAACTGCGCGATCTCGGCATTCAGATCGTTATCCTCTACGAGCAAAACGCGCAAGCCCTGGAGCGCATCGCCGTCGCCCCCATCCACGCGAACTGCCTGAGGAATCTCGGAGCGTTTACATTTCTCGAACGGCAGGCGGATGGTAAACGTCGTCCCCTGCCCCAAGACGCTCGTAAAACTCATGGTTCCGCCCATAAGCTCGACCAGCTGTTTTGCGATAGGCGCGCCCAGGCCAGTTCCCGACGAAGCGCCTTCCACCTGCTGCTCCTCGCGGCAAAACGGCTCGTAGAGGTGCTTTTGGAACTCCTCGCTCATGCCAATACCGTTGTCGGCGATCGTGTATTCATAGACGGGAACGCCATCCGCTGGCTCCACCTCGCGGCACACCAGGCGGACATAGCCGCCCTGGCGGTTGTACTTGACGGCATTGCCGGCAATATTGAGCAACAAACGCTTGAGGTGCGTCACGCTCACCCGCGCATAGGGATGATTAAGCGTCTGTTGGTCGGAGATAATTGTCACCAGACGCTCCTCGGCCTGGCGCTCCAGAATATCGCGCACTTCACAGTTGAGGGCCACCAAATTTATGGGCACGAGGTTCAGATCGACCTGCCCGCTCTCCAGGCGACTCATATCGAGCGCCTCGTTGGCAAGGTCGAGCAGCAGTCCCGATGCCGTCCAGATTTTTGAGCGGCACTCAGTCTGCTTTTGCAGATCGTCCGCATTGGCATCGCCAACCTCGACCATGCCGCGAATGCCGTTGATGGGCGTGCGCAGATCGTGGCTCATGCGACGCAGAAACTCCGTCTTTGCCGAGTTGGCAGACGAGGCCTCACGCGCCGCCTTTGCCAGCTTGTCGCCATAGTCGCGCTCCTGCTGCAGCAAGTCCGTCAAACGTCGACGATCAGCGCGGCGACGCACCGTCACAACAACGGCTATAACACCGCCGTAGAGCACCAGCACGCCGGCGGCAACAGCCGCGGCGACCTCAAAGTAGCGCTGCGCCGAGGCATAGGTGTACACATAGAATTTGTGCGCTTTTCCAAATGTGCCCAAATACCACTCGCCGTCGGCGTTAACCAATCTGACCTTACCAGCCAGGCATCGATCCTTAATACCGTCGACAATAAAGACATCCGTCGCAGGCAGATCGAACACGCCCAATACGGTGGGTTCAACGGCATTGGTCGCAACGACCTTGCCGTCGCTTTCGATCACGATATTGCCGCTATCGATGGTTTCATAGCCATCAAGCAAGCTCTGCAGTTTGAGTGTATTGCTTGCAACCGCTTTCGCGCTCTGATGCCTTACCGCGATAACGATGCCCTCGCCATCCTGCCGAGTCACGCAGCCAATGTCTGCGACCGAATCATCCGCAAGCGTGATGCGGGCGGTATAGGACTTAAGCGGATGAGTTGCCACCTCCAGCACGGGTGATTCTTTGAGATACGTAGCGAGCGACCCGTAGTCCACATCGCCCGTCGAGGACTCGGACACCAAATTGCCCGATGCGTCCGTCACGATCAGCGCGCTCACGTTGAACTGGTCGGCGTATTGCTCCAGCATGGCGTTATCCACTGAACCGTCGCGCTCCATATCGCGGGCAGCCTCTCCGGCGATCTCCATAACGCGAATCAGGTTTTTGGTCGTATAGGCGCTGTTGAATGCATCGTAGGAAAGGCTCTGCGTCGCCACGTAATCGACAACGTCGGCAAAGCGCTGCTCGGCTTGGGCCGTCGTGTAACCGTAGCTCATCATGCCGGCAACAACCGAGAGCGCTATCCCCAGCAGAGCGACAAGGAGCCATGCCCCTGCCGAACGATTGCCCCGCTCCTGAGCAGCGTGGTCGGGCGCATCGATCATGACAGGCCCTCCATATTCAAAAATGGCGAAGGGTCATCGAAGTACTTTGACACCAGGCGTTCCATGGTGCCATCGGCAAGCATTTCTTGGTAGGCATGAGTGAGCTTGACGTCGATGCCACGCGTATCGTTGATATCGAAAGCGGTGCCCAAACCGACCTCTAGCAGCGGCTCATCCAAAATGCGATATGTCACACCATAGTCTTTTTCGTAGGTGAGGAACGAGGACTCATGCGCGGCGATAGCGTCGACCAGGCCCTCGACGAGCGCCGGGTTCAGGTATGAACCGTCCGAAAAGCTGTAGAGTTCCTTGATCTGCGGAACGTTTTCATTTATGCGATTGAGCAAAATGTCCTCGGGCTTGGTGGTGGACTGAACCGCCACGATCTTATCCTCAAGATCGGCAAGCGTGTAGATATCGCTCTGGGGATCGACCGCGACCACCTGGCGGCTCGCAAGGTACGGGCCGGCCCAACGATATTCGTTTTCGCGACCCGTCATACTAAAGCTGCCCATGACACAATCGAGTTCGCCGCTCGCCAGCAGCTCCTTCTTCTTTTCCCAGTCGATCAGCTGGTATTTTGGCTTGTAACCAATGCGAGCCAAAGCCTCGGTCAATATCTCGACATCCAGGCCAACGATATCGCCGTACTCGTCGGTATACACAAACGGTGGATAGAGGTCGCTTCCGACGTTGAGCGTCTTAAGGTCGTCGTCTTTGACTTGCGAGGCGTCCAGACCTTCTAATGCAGATGTCGAGGCTCCGTCATTCGACCCGAAACAGCCAGCTATCGCTACGACAAAGACGCTCGCCACTGCAAGCGCAACAAACAACGAAATGGCAACCGAGCGACGGGATCTTTTCATCGAGCTCCAGGCGATCCTGTTTACAGACTTAAATGGTTAAAGATAATAGCAAACAAAACCACACGAGTGCCCAATTGTTACAGGCGCTTTACCATGCGGGGCCTTCTAGCCGACTTGGCAGAAGGCCCCGCATGCAGTGCTCACTTACTGTGCATTAAAAACGTAGCGGTCCAGGCGGTCGCACGCTTCCCTTACGCGCGAAAGCGGCAGCGCCAGATTCACGCGAATGTGGCAGGGTCCGTGGAACGGGCGGCCGTCCTGATACCCCACGCCCACGCGCGCCCCCTCGTCGAGCAACCACTGAATATCGCGGCCATGCTCGCGGCACCACTCGGTGCAGTCCAGAAACACCATGTACGTGCCCTGCGGACGCGAATAGGACACGCCCTCAAAATGCTCATCCACGTAATTGCAGAAGTATTCGATATTGCCGGCAAGCACCTGGTTGAGCTCGTCCACCCACTCGTAGCCCTGCGGCTGGTAGGCACCGATAAGCGCGTGCATGGAGAGGACATTCATCTCGTTGTAGTGGGTCTTGTTGGACATGGCGCACACGCGGTCGCGCAGCGTCTCGTTGTAGATAATGTGGTAGCTGCCGACCAAGCCCGCCAGGTTGAACGTCTTGCTCGGCGCATAGAGGGCAACCGTGCGCATGCGGGCATCCTCGCTCACCGACTGCGTCGGAATATGCTTGTGACCCGGCAGAATGATATCGGACCAAATCTCGTCCGAGATCACCACGCAATCGTGTTGGCAATAGATGTCCATGGCGCGCTCAATCTCGTCGCGCTCCCATACGCGGCCGCAGGGATTGTGCGGCGAGCAGAACACCGCGGCATGGATGTGGTTTTGGGCGAGCTTGTGCTCCATGTCCTCAAAGTCCATACGCCACACGCCCTGGTCGTCGAGCTTAAGCGGGCTGTGGACAATACGATAGCCCGCGGCCTCGATGGACTTGGTAAAGCCAATGTAGGTGGGGCTGTGGACCAGCACCGCATCGCCTGGCTGAACATACGCACGCAGCGTCGACACGACACCACCCAGCACGCCGTTTTCGTAGCCGATATGTTCAGGGCGCAGACCCTCGACGCCATTGCGGCGGCTCTGCCATTCGATAATGCGATCGAAGTACTCAGCGCGCGGGTTAAAGTAGCCAAACATGGGGTGCTGGGCACGCTGAATGATGTGTTCCTGGACCGTGGGCACCGTGGCAAAATTCATGTCGGCCACCCACATGGGGATGCGGTCGAAACCCTCGTCGGGTGCGTTCGGAGCCATGTCGGGGATCTCGCCCCAGGAGTCAACGGCGATGGAATCCATGCCATGGCGGTCGATAAGCGAGCTAAAGTCGTATTTCATGCTGAGCTCCCGTGCGAAGTAGACTGTTTCGATAGGCGTTATTGTCCACCAGCGTGGGCGGTTTTGGCATGGGGTTTGGCGTTGTTTTTGACGGATACGGACGGATGGTTAGTCCCGCGCGTCGCTGATGGCGGTTACCGTCAACCTGGCTCCGTCGACCGTAAACGATATGTCGAGCCCGGCGTAAGCCAAGTGGTAAACGCGGTTTGGCTCGTGCTTGCTGCCCGCGCGGCGCGGATCTTGGCGAAGAACCTCGACCAAGCCGGGGAGCTTTGCGGGCGAGACCATATCCTGCAGCGCTTGCGGAAACTCGACGTCGAGCTCTTGCCACGGCGCATCTTCAATCCAGCCGCCCGTCGCATCCGGGTGACAGTCGGCAAATGGAATGTAGGGCTTAATGTCGTAGATGGGCGTGCCGTCGCGCAGGTCGGCCCCCAGCACATGGATGATGGGACCATCGTCGGTGAGCTCGACACGATCGAGCTTGACACAGGTAAGACCGATGGGATTAGGGCGAAACGGACTGCGCGTGGCAAACACGCCCACGCGCTCGGCTCCACCCAGACGCGGCGGGCGCACGGTTTTCGACCATTTTGCGTTGGTGCCGGACCTGCCCCGCGTCTTGGCATCGGCGGCTATGTCCTTAGCCGTGCCGCCGGGCGTTCCGTTTTCGAAGCGCCAGAGCAGCCACAGGTGAGAGAAAGAATCCAGACCCTCAACCGCCGCACTGGAGGCAAATTCCGGCTCAAAGACGATGCGTCCCTGCAGATGGGGCGCCAAAAAGCTGTTGCGCGGAATGCCGAACTTCTGCGGCAGGTCGGTATGTATGTGTGCGATAGGTTCCATGCCGGTCATTGTACGGCATGAAGGCGTGAGGCGTTGTGCGCAATTCTTCGCCGCGGTCCTCCGTCGTGCAACCAACGGTTGCTTGGAAGGGCGCCTGCTGCCGCGTATGCTTAAGCCATCAACCAGCAGAAAGGAGCCGCTATGGCCTTTGCAGAAAAGCTCATCGCCGTCCGTCGCGCCCATCACCTTACCCAGGAGCAGCTCGCCGCCAAGCTCTTCGTCACACGCCAAGCCGTCAGCCGTTGGGAGCGCGGCGAAGTCACCCCGGGCATCGACATGATGAAGCTCATCGCCGCCGTAACCGGCGAGCCCCTGTCCCACCTGCTCGAAATGCCCGAGCATTATTGCCAGAGCTGCGGCATGATACTCACGCCCAACGACTGCGGCACCGATGCCACGGGCGCCACGACCGACCATTACTGCAAGTGGTGCTACGACCACGGCAAGTACACCTACGACACCACGATGGAGGCGATGATTGAGGACTGTGCCCCGCGGCTGGCGCAAAACACCGACATGTCGCTCGACGAAGCCGTCTCGCTCATGGGCGCCGTCCTGCCGCAACTGGAGCGCTGGCGCACCGTGCAAGAAAACGAGGAGCGCTACGGCGCCGAAGCCCGGGCGCGCTATGGCGATGAGGCTATCGATGCGGCAAACGAAGCGCTGCTGGACATGGACCCCGAGACATGGAACGACATGAAGGAACTTGAACGCGCTGTTCTGGGCCAGCTCTCGATCGCCATGAGCGATGGCGATGCGGACGGAAGCGAGGCTCGCAAGCTTGTCGCGATGCATCGTCGTTGGATTGGTCTCAACTGGGGACACGAACCCCAGAACGAAGCGTACCTGGGCCTCGCCAATGGTTATCTTGCCGACCAGCGCTTTGTTGACTACTACGACAAGCCCTGCGGCACCGGAGCCACGGCGTTTCTGGTCCAAGCCATCGAGTCGTCACTGGTCCGCGCATAGACCGCGGCGGCTTTGGGTATTTCAATCGAAACCTCAACCGATTGGAGACCCATGGCTACTAATCATGAGTTCACGCTGTACGTTATGACCGGCTGCCCGTATTGCATAAAAGTCAAGCGATTCCTTGCCGATAACGGTGTGACCATTCCCGAGCGCAATATCTCGACCGATACCGAAGCCGAGCAGGCACTCATCGCCGTCGGCGGAAAGCGCCAGGTTCCCTGTCTGCTCATTGACGGAGAGCCGCTCTACGAGTCGAGCGACATCATCGCATGGGTACAGAAGAACCTGCTCTAGCACTCGCGTTGCGACCGACTCGCCCCAACCCATACGACCCAAACATGTACGCCAGCATCCAAAGTCGACATTTTTCGACATCTTTGGATGCTGACGTACAGCTTTTTGTGGCTAGTCATTGGGGACGTTCTTAAATGACTAGTCGTTAAAGAACGTCCCCAACGACCAACTAGCCGTGGAAGCGGGCTGTGGGTGCGAGTGGCTGCTCGCGAAAGACGCGCTCGACGGCGGCGCGGTATTCGTCGACCTTTTTGGTCTTACGTACGAGCTTGTGAACGGTAGCGGGGTCGGCGAAAGCGCACTTGGCGTAGAACCACCACTCCTTCATACGAAAGACCGCGTTGCCGCCGATCTCTTCTGCATAGGCCGCAAACAGTGTGTCGTGAAAGCGCTGCAGCTCAGCAGCCGTGGCAGCAGGACCGCCCTTAACCATGCGAGCCAGAGCGGGGTTCGCGAGCAGGCCACGCCCCAGCATCACATGGCGCGTGCCGGGATAGGCCTCCACCAGCGCGTCCATATCCTCAAGATCAAAAATGTCACCGTTGTATGCCACCGGAAACGGTGCCCGCTCCAACGTCTCGCCATAAAACGCTTTGCGCGGGGAGCCCGTATAGCGATCCTTCTGTACACGCGGATGCACGATCAGTTCTGCCAGCGGCATGCGACAGTACAGTTCGAGCACGCGCTCGTATTCGTCGTCGTTCTCCAGCCCCAGCCTGGTTTTTACCGACACCGGCAACGGCGAACGTTCGCACACGTCACTCAAGAACACCTCGAGCCCATCGAGATTGCGCAGGAAACCCGAGCCCTTGCCCTTGGCGACAACCGTCCCCGAGGGACAACCCAGGTTAAGGTTGACTTCGCGATAGCCCATGTCGGCGAGCACCTGCGCCGCCCACACAAACTCGTCCGCATTCTTGGACATAAGCTGGGGGACGACATTTAGCCCTTGGTTGTTAGCTGGATCGACTTCCTTGAACGCCTTGCCGCCAAAGCGGTTTCCCACCCGCGGTGGCGGCAAAAACGGCGTGTAATAGCAATCGAGCGCACCGAAGCACTCCGCATGCACGCGACGGAACACATGCCCGGTAATCCCCTCCATAGGGGCCAACGATAGAATCATCTACTCTTCTCTCATATCAACGAACGTGACAAAGGGACTGTCCCTTTGTCGCATTATTCGGAGCGCAGGGCTTCGACGGGGTCCTTCTTGGATGCGCTACGGGCCGGCAGCAGGCCGGCAACGACCGTCAGCAGCACTGAAATTGCGATGAGCACCAGCGCATCCTGCACGGGCAGGCTCATCAGATTGGGCACTTGTTTGGCCGCAAGCGCCCAGGTATTAACCGGAAAGCTCACGAGCACCACGACGACAATGGCAAAGACGCCGGCGATGAGGCCCTCGATAAAGGTCTCGGCATTGAATACGTTGGCCACGTTGCGCTTCGACGCGCCGATCGCGCGCAGGATGCCAATCTCCTTTTTGCGCTCCAGCACGCTGATGTAGGTGATGATGCCGATCATAATGGAGCTCACCACTAGGCTGATGCTCACGAATGCGATGAGCACCAAGCTGATGGTATTCACAATGTCGGTCACCGAGCCCATAATGATTCCCATATAGTCGGTGTACGAAATCGCCTGCTCATCGTGGCCAGCAGCTTTGACCTGCTTGTTATACGCATCGATATGGTCGAGCACGCGCTCCTTCGCCTCAAAGTCGCGCGGGAAAATCTTGACCGAGATGGGGTCTGCCTCGTCCGCATAACCCAGTGTGGTCAGGTTGTTGTCATAGGTAAGCTGCGATGCCTTGGCATAACTCATCATAAGCGAACTCAGGTCCTCGGCGTCCATGTTGAAGTGGATGGCGCGGGCAAAGGCGCTCGCATCCACACGCATAGCGCTCGCCAGGTTGGCAAAACTCGATGACATCTGCGTCGCCATCTGGCCCATGAGCCCTGCCGCGCCTGCCTTGAGCTGAGTTGACACCGTCGTCGCAATCTGGTCGCTGATCGACTTCATCATCTGATCCAGAGCCTGCTGCAGATACGGAGCCAGCTGCTTTTGTACATAGTCGGTCATCGCCTGCTGCAGGCGCTCGGCCAGGGCATCGCCGCCGAGTGCCTTGAGCTGAGCCAGGATTTGCTGGGCTGCCGTATCACTCTCAAGATACGTCGAGAACGCGGCGGCAAGCTTTGACGCGTCCTTAAGATCTTCGGGCGTCAGCGCCTTAAACTGTTCCGACTGCATAAAGCCCGTGAACAGTTGGTTGGCGAGCGCCCCCACTTGCTGCATCTGCTCGGGTGTAAGCTCCAACCCATCGAAGACACCCGAGAAATCGGGGGCTGGCGCCTTAGACATGATGTCGCTGAAGTCGATATCCTTCCCTACGCCCGAAAGGTCAATGTCCAGCTCGGACAAGTCAAGACACGACGGGTCCATACCGCCGGCAACACCCGAGAGCACGGAGGTATCGAACGAGAACGCGCTCTTGAGCGCCGCCTCGTCCACGCTGAACATGCTGCCCAGATCCACGCCTTGTTTGGCCTCGCCTTGCAGTTCGTCGAAGGTTTTGCCCGTAAAGACATCCGTCTCGGGGTGGGCGAGTTGCTCCCGCACAATCTGCGAATCGGCGGCGCGCTCCATAAGCTGGCGAGTCAGCGCATGTGTATAGGCAATGCCCGGAGACAACGCACTCGCATTGGCCGTCTCGTTAGGGCGCACCACACCCACGATGTGTACGTCGATGCCATCGGCAACCTTGGCGGCCATAAAGTCGGCGTCACCAGACATGTCGGTCCACATGCCGGTCTCTTCGTTTTTGCGATAGGCATCGGCCGGCGACAGCACCTTAAACGTCGTGGACAGCGCATCGTCGTAGGTAAAGTCGGTGCCGGTCTCGGGTGCTTTGACCCCACCGTCGGCCGTCATGGCACTGTTTACCAGATCGTTGAGCTCATCGATATCCAGCGCACCGATGCTGTAGAGCGTATAGTCGCCCACCGTACCGCGGCTCGAAAGCACCATCACGGCTTCGTTGGCAGACGTGGGCCAATGACCGGCGACGACATCGTACTGGCTGTCGAGCAGGCTCTGGTCGTCAATCATCTCGTTAAAGACCGAGGTTCCCATGGATTCCATGCTCACCGTTGCCGCCGAACTCGCGCCTCCGCTCATAGCCTCGGTCATTGCGTTGGGAACAAGCCGAACGGGCTTCTCATCGCCCTTGCCGGCACGATAGACAACCGGCGATACACCGTAGCCGTACTGAATGGCGTTGACCTCTTTGTCGATACCGTCGCCGCCGTCGTCAAGCCATGCCTTAAAGCTCGTCATGTCGTTGGACTTAACGCTCGCAAACATATCCTTTACGGCCGTGACCACGGGAATCTTATCGGTTTCGGCACTGTCGTCGGACGAATCCACGTTTTCAGGCGAGTCATCATCCGCAGCCCCCTGTCCGCCCATCATGGACGACAGGTCGTAATCCTGCTTGGAAATGGTGAGTGGGTAGCTCGAGAGCGTATCCTCCTCGACCTTTTTGATGTAGCCGTTTACGCCGTTGGACAGCGCCAGAATCGCCGCGATACCGATAATGCCAATCGAGCCCGCAAAGGCCGTCATGGCCGTGCGGCCCTTCTTGGTCATGAGGTTTCGGGCAGAAAGCCCCAGCGCCGTCACAAAGCTCATCGAGGTTTTGCGCGTAGGCTTGGCCTCGCGGCGCGTGGCGTCAGCGACATCGAAAGGATCGGAATCGTCGGTGATCTTGCCGTCCGCCAGGTTGACGATGCGCGTGGCGTATTGGTATGCCAGGTCGGGATTGTGCGTGACCATGATGACCAGACGATCGCGCGCAACTTCTTTGAGCAAATCCATAACCTGCACGGATGTCGTTGAATCCAAAGCGCCAGTCGGCTCGTCGGCAAGGACGATCTCAGGGTCATTGATCAGGGCGCGGGCAATGGCCACGCGCTGCATCTGCCCGCCCGATAGCTGGCTCGGGCGCTTGTTAACGTGTTCGCCCAGGCCAACCGCCTCGAGCGCCTCGCGCGCACGCTGGCGGCGCTCGGCATGCCCCACACCTGTGAGCGTAAGCGCCAGCTCCACGTTTTCCAAGATGGTCTGATGCGGAATGAGGTTATAGCTTTGGAACACAAAGCCGATGCGGTTGTTGCGGTAGGCATCCCAATCGCGATCGTGAAAATCCTTGGTCGAAATACCGTCGATCAGCAGGTCGCCAGAATCGAAATGATCGAGCCCACCGATAACGTTGAGCATCGTAGTTTTGCCCGACCCCGAGGGACCCAGAATGGCCACGAACTCGTTATCCCGAAAAGACAGGCTCACGCTGTCGAGCGCCACCTGCGTAAACGACTGCGTAACGTACCTTTTGCAAATTCCTTTGAGCTCCAGCATGGACGGCAACCTCTCCTGCGCAGGCACCCTGCCCGCTCTCCTCCGCCGTTCGTATTCGACGCGTTTGTCCTACTCTATCCCCATTTTTTGCCGACGCCAGTGAGGAATGTAGGGAACCGCATCAAAAAACGAACGGGACGACGTCCAAAAGAAGAGGTCCCGAGCGGGACCTCTAAATGGTGGAGATTATCTTAAAAGGCAGCGGACTACTCCGCACGGCGGCGCACGATCCTCGCCATGCTTTACGCGTTTTCTACTGCTCGCTATTCGCAATCGCCTGGTCGATAAGCTTGTCGAGTGCTGCGCGCTGCTCGGCGGAGCTGATGGCTCCCACGATTGGATCCCCTACGATGTTGCCATTCTGATCGATGACATACGTCGTCGGGAACGAGAACAAATTTGACGTAAACTTACCGGCCTCGCTATCCGACTTGAACCAGATGTTCTTATATGTCACGCCCTTCTTGCTCAGCACGTCCTTGGCATCCGCAATCTCGCCCTTGTTGCCATCGAGCGTAAAGGAATTGACGCCCACGACCTGGCCGCCCTTCTTGGCAAGCTCCTTATTCAGGTCCTCAAGGTCGCCCAGCTCGCCCACGCACGGCTTGCAAGTGGTGAACCAGAAGTTCATGACAGTGACCTTGTTCTTAGAGAACAGCTCGTCGCTGCTCACGTCGTTGCCATCCAGGTCCTTGCCCGTAAAGCTGGGGAACTTCGTCGCCTCGCTCGAAGCATTGGCACCAGCCGTCATGCCAGCGGTCGAAGCGTCGACGCTCTCGCCTGCGCTCGGCGTGCTTCCACAGCCGGGGAACTCCTTCTCCAAGCTCTCGAGCTTGTCCTCGATCTCCTTGATCTGCTGTGCACCGGCCTTGAGCGTCTTAAGCTCATCCGCCGTGAACTCATCCTTGGCGCCGTCGATGGTCTTGAGCAGAAAATCGCCGTAATTGCTGCCATCCTCAATCATTGCCGAGTCTTTATTTGCCGCATTGAATACCTTTTCCCACAGCGCGTTATCACTCGAAAGGATATCGTTCTCCTTTTGCATGAGCTTCGCATACAGCTCGGTGGCCTCGTCGGCATTGGCCGGCTTCTGCGCAGTGAGTTCTGCAATCTTAGGATCGGAGCTCGCAGATTCGCTCGCATTGCCACCGGGCGCCGAACATGCCACAAGGCACAAGGCCAATACCGGCACCATAAACAGGGCCGCAATCTTAGAAAGCTTCATGGTCATTCCTCCGTTTTGTCGAAGCTTGTTTACTTTTTATCGGCGGTCAAGGGAAGCTTTTCCGCCGACACATCCAGGCCATAGCGATAGCTGATGGCATCGACAGGACAGGCCCCGATGCACTTTCCGCACCGGATACATTCGGCATGATTGGGCGCGCGGACCACATCAACGTCCATCTGACAAATCTTTGAGCACTTGCCGCACGAGACACATTTGCACGCGTCAACCTGAATCCCCAACAAGGACACCCTATTCATGAGCGCATAGAATGCGCCGAGCGGGCAAATCCATTTGCAGAAGGGGCGGTAGAACAAAACACTCAGCACTACCACGGCAATGAGAACGACAAGTTTCCAAGTAAAGAGATGTCCCAACGCAGATCGAATGCCGGCATTGGCAATGGCCAGCGGAATGGCGCCCTCGAGCACACCCTGCGGACAGATGTACTTACAAAAGAACGGGTCGCCCATGCCCACGTCGTTAACCACCAAGACGGGCAGCAGCACCACGGCAAACAACAGCACGACGTACTTGATGTACGTGAGCGGCTTGAGCTTTTTCGTGGAGAACTTTTTGCCGGGAATCTTATGAAGCAGCTCCTGAAGCCAGCCAAACGGGCACAGAAAGCCGCATACAAAGCGTCCCAGCAGCACGCCGAGCAAAATGAGCGTACCGGTAACGTAGTAGGAGAAGTTGAACTTAGATGAACCCACCACCGACTGGAACGACCCGATGGGGCACGCACCCGATGCCGCGGGGCACGAATAGCAGTTAAGCCCGGGTACGCAGACTGTTTTTCCCGCGCCCTGATAGATGCCGCCTTTAGCAAAGTTTGGCAGGTGAATGTTGGTGATGAGCGTTGCCGCCGCCTGAATGAATCCGCGAATTCTGGCCAAAACATGCGACACGGTGTTTTTTCTTTTATCCAATTCCGATACACTCCAAGCACAGCCTAATCGCCTTGGCCAGCACGGCATCCGCCTCGCCACGCATAACGCCAAAGCACACCATGGCCACACCGACGATCAGCAACGCAACCTGCATTACAGGTTTTATCGCTTTGAACAACTTGACCACTCCTTTCGTCACGCGACCTATTGGACCATATCGACTATAAAATCCGTGTTAAGCGCGATTTGAAATGTGCAAGGAGACTGTTATGCGTATTTTGATCGTCGAGGACGAGCAGGCGCTGTGTGACGCAATCGCGCGCAGTTTGCGAAACTTGGCGTACAGCGTCGACTGCTGTCACGATGGACAGGAGGCGCTCGACCTGCTGGGCATCGAAGCCTTTGACCTCGTGGTACTCGACCTCAACCTTCCCCATGTCGACGGCATGACCGTGCTCAGGGAACTTAGGAAAACCGATTGCGAGACCAAGGTACTGATTCTGTCCGCGCGTGGCGAAGTATCCGATAAAGTCGACGGACTCGATGCCGGCGCCAACGATTACCTCACCAAGCCGTTTCATCTGGACGAACTTGCAGCAAGGATCCGCAGCCTTACCCTCAGGCGCTTCGCACAAAGCGACATAGTTTTAACCTGCGGAAAGCTCAGCTTTGACACCAAGGCGCGCATCGCTTCCGTGGACAGTGAGGCTCTATCTCTTACACGCAAGGAAACGGGAACCTTGGAATACCTGATGCTTAATCAGGGGCGTCCGGTAAGCCAAGAGGAGCTTATCGAGCACGTTTGGGATAGCAGCGTGAACAGCTTTAGCAACGCAATCCGCGTTCATATCTCGTCACTCCGCAAAAAGCTACGCATCGCTTTGGGATACGACCCGATTCGCAATCGAATTGGAGAGGGCTACGTTATGGAGGATAGCGAATGAAAAGGCTTTCGCTGCAATGGCGCATAACGATTATGACGGCACTGCTCACGTGTGCAGCATGCGTGCTGACGAACTGCCTGGTCGGCTATACGGGCATGCGCTACATGGATGCCATCGGCAGCAACATCTCGGCCTTTAACGCAACCGGCGAAGATTCGCCCCAGGCGTTCGACCCAACGAAAGCGACCCCCGATGACAAGGTCACGATCGTCGTAAACGACGCACAGGAGTCTTTTGGCACGACAACCTGGTGCATCACGGCTGGAGTCACACTCCTTGGCGGCGTGCTGGCATACTTTGTGAGCGGCCGTGCACTCAAACCGCTACGGGATTTCGCCGCCCAGGTAGAGCGCGTGCAGCCTGACAACCTAAGCGAAATCAGACTCAGTGAAGATGTGCCCACCGAGCTACAACAATGCAGCGCCTCTTTCAACGACATGATCGCCCGTCTTGGCGAAGGATTCTCTGCACAGCGTCAGTTTACCGGCAACGCCGCACACGAGCTGCGCACCCCGCTCGCCCTTATGCAAGCACAGATTGAACTATTCATCTCCGAGCACTCCGGTTTGCAACCAGAAACAGCCGAGCTGCTCGGCCTGCTACAAGAACAAACCGAGCGCATGTCTCGAATGACCAAGGTATTGCTTGAAATGAGTGAGCTCCGCAGCGTTCCTTGCGAGGACGATGTTGAACTCGGTCCCTTGTCCGAAGAGGTCCTCACTGACCTTGCGCCACTTGCCGAAAATAAGGGCATAGCCCTCAATTGTGCCGGAGACGCTTTAGTAATCGGGAGCGACACGCTCCTCTATCGGCTGGTGTTTAACCTGGTCGAAAATGCCATCCGTTACAGCCGCCCCGGCTCGACTGTCAACGTCTCCATCTGCGACAACAACAGCCACGTGCTCCTGCGAGTCGAGGACCAGGGCCCGGGAATACCCAAGCAGCACCGTGAGAGCATCTTCCAACCGTTCTTTCGCCTGGATAAATCCCGCAGCAGGGCATACGGCGGCGCAGGACTCGGACTAGCGCTTGTTTGGGAGATTGCAGCGCTTCACGATGGCACGGTAGAGGTCGAAACAAGTTCCGAGAACGGAACCGTGATGCTCGTGACCCTCTCAAAGGGGGCCACCACGTGATCCGACTGTCCAGGAGTCCCACTCGACATTGTGAAACGCGTCCCAAAACTTGGACATGAGAAATGGGAGACAGTTCGCATCTATGCCGAGGACGAAGTCCTGGCGGGGATTCAGGATGCGCAGAGGAAGCTTGCGGCAGAAAACCCCGACAGAGTCGTGACCGTCGGCGGCAACTGTATGGTGTCGCCTGCCCTCTTCGATTACCTGCACGGGAAATACGAGAACGTTGGAATCGTCTGGATCTATGCGCATCCGGATGTATCCACGCTGAATGATGGCTACCCCAACGCTCACGCCATGGTACTTGGCAGCCTTTTGGAACAGGGTGCACCGCAACTCGTTTCGCGGATGCGGCATCCGGTGTTTAAGCCGAGCGATGTCCTGCATGTCGGGCTACAGCAGCTCCACGACTATCAGGAAGTTTGCTTAAACAAGCATAGGTGTTGCGGTTTTAGCCGATGTCCTCATGGAGGAAAACGGCATGCTGGGTCTGTCTGATTAAAGTCCAACAGTTTCCATGAGGCATCTAGCACGGTAAAAGCTAAAGACCCGGGAGACCCCAAACTGTCAACCATCTTTACGGGTGCAAGGGAAACGGGCAAGACAGCCCCCTCTCGCTCCTATCCGAAACGGCGCTTGAACACGGCTGGATTGCAGCGAATGTCTCCGCCATGCCCGGCATGCTCGAAGATATCATCGAGCACACAAAGGAGGCCGCAGGCCGTTACCTCTCGCAGCCCCATACACGCGTGAGCGGAGTTCAAGTTGGGCAGCGGGGCGGTTTAGCGCGCCAATATAATCAAATCGTGCACTTCCATAGCCTCTCGTCTACGTGGTGTACCGTCGTCTCCCCTTTTATCAGAGTTGGGCGATTTTCAGGCACCCGAGCTGAACTCAAATTGAACTCAACGATGCCTTATCGGTCGAGGGCGTCCTAGCGAGAATATACAGAGGCGCACATTTCGCAGGGAACCTCCCATTCGTTATCATATCGGGATGCTGTCAAGGCAGCGTCAATGCGTTCGACCTACACCTTCTCGCTTTTCGAGGCCTCGTCTGCAGGACCATCGGAATCGATACGGAATCGATCGGCATACCATTCATCCGAAGCAATCACCTTATGGAGCATCTGGAGATGCAGGTCGACATAGTGGCAGAACGCCTTGCCGCATTCCACGAGAGGCGCATTGTTTCTCTCGTTGGGCTCGGCTCCAAAATTAAACTCGACCTCATAGCCCTCCCCAGGCACACCCATGCTCGGCAGAATATCAATGGAGAAGTGGACGAATCCAGACGTCACCTTGTATACATCTTTTACCTTTGGATCGAACTTCTCGAGTAAGTCTTGAAGTCTTCCATCGGACATCTTCTCACCCGAGAAATCTTTCAGCTTGTTCACAGGCACACCTTGAAACACCTGCTTGAGAAAGTCATCCTGGTCTTCGGCGGCGAATAATGCGAATGTCCGCAGGCAGACTCCAACCTGTGCGCGGAGAAGCTGGGCGACGCAAACAAGATTCCTCGACTCGAGCATGGAGATGAATCCGTCTATCAGTCTCATCGCATACTCAGAGGAGGATGCCAGATATAGATCCCATTGGGTAAAGTCGACGTTCATGAAGGGAATCACTGCATTGCGCTCGGCGACTCTCAAGGCACTCAGTCTTTGTTCTATTTTCTCAGCTTCTTGTTTGAACTGTTCGCTATCCAAAATGCCCCCAAATGCCGGCTTCTCAACAAATCAAAAAAACAAGAGAGACAGAGATTAGGTTCCTGCTCCACTGAACCCGCGCTTCCAGTCGAGACACTCCTCCTCGAAGATCTCCCCAGAGTCCCGCCTCTCGCGCCCCTCACGGAACTGTCCATATCAGTGTAGCCAATCCAAGCACAGCCCCACCGCACGGCCCAGTCGCTTCCGGTCCTGCGTGGCCCCGTGAAGGCGGAAGGGCGTGGTTGTCGTCATCGCGTTCCTTTCTCCTCGTACCTTTTTGGGCATGCGTCACGGGCCCCCGCGCGGCGCTGAGAGCGAATCGGCGCAGGCTTGGGGCCAGTTGCGTAGAGGTTGAGGTTCGGGTTTCGCCGGCTTACGCAGCTTGGCGGGCAGAGCGCCCGGGCTCGCTGCGCCTAGGGCGCGGCGGGATCCGCGACGCCGGAGGTGTCGATCTCGCCCAGATTGGCGAGCTGCTCGATGAGGGGGAGGCCCATCGGGTCGTCCACCTCGACGCCGCCGAGCACGATGGTGCTGTCGCGTGTGTCTATTTGGGTTGTGAACACGGCCGGGTCGAAACCCGAAGCGATAAAGCAATACCCGCGAGGACAACACCCGCGGCAACGAGCCCGCCCGCCACGGCGAGGTAGATCTTCTTCGCACTGGTCATGGTACTCACTCCTTTCTACGCCGCGAGATGCGCGGCAGCGCCGCCCTTCTCGCCCTTACCCTTCCAGAAGGGCGAGGCGGCCTTCCTCGCCCAGAGCGCCGAGAGGCGCGCAATTTGTTTTGAGGCTGCCCAAGCGCCAGCACCAACGAAGAGCGCCACGCCGACGAGGCCGAGCCCCACGCCCGCCGAGGCGAGGGCGTACGGGAAGTGGCCGATGATGACGCCGCTTACGGCAAGCAGGAGCTCAACTACGCCCACGCCCCCGAGTGCCACCGCGACGATCCACACGCAGAGCGCCAGCACCCAGATGCAGATATAGACCGTGACGGCCACGGCGGCGAAGGAGCAGCGGCACCCACACCGGGGAGCCCACGATGGCCAGCACCCACAGCAGCGCGGTGCTGCGCCGGCGCGTCCTCGCGATCGCGCGCGGCACGGCGGGCAGGTCGTCGAGCGTGGCCTCCGCCACCTCGCCGGGCGTGCCCATGGCGGCCACGGCCTCCTCCTCGCTCATACCGTCCTCCATGCGGTCGGCGATGGCCTCCGCATAGAACGCCTTGGTCTCCTCCACCTGCTCGGCCGGCAGGCAGGCGAGCAGCTCGCCCAACCGGCCCAGAAACTCATCGCGCGTCATGGTGCGCCTCCTCAACGTATGCGTAAATCTCCCGTACGGACGGCCACTCGGCCAGGAACTCCTCGATGCGCGCTCGCCCGTCGTCCGTGATGCGGTAGTACCGGCGCAGCCGCCCGTTGTGCTCGGCGGAGCGCGCCGTGATGCACCCGGCCTTCTCCAGGCGCTTGAGCAGCGGGTAGAGCGTCGACTCCGTGAGCCCCATGCTCGCCGGTACGTCCTTCACGATCTGGTAGCCGTAGGACTCCTCGCCGGAGACGGCCGCGAGCACGCAGGCCTCCAGGAAGCCGCGCTTCATCTGTGCCTCCATCCGCACACCTCCTCTCGTCATATACTATGCTATACACACTATACGATGCAAGGTATTAGACGTCAACTCTCATCGCGAAGATTCTCCGGCCCCTGCGCGCTGCGAACGTGATATCGCGGGGCGGTTGGCATTATGCATGAAACGTCAAGTAACGCTCTTTTGATCCACTTCCACTCGGCCCCATATGCCTTGTACAACACCCCCCTTCAACCTTGGGTTCAAGGGAGCCGCTAGGCTGGGCGTGCCGGACGGTAAGGTCCTGGACGCGATGGTGGACTTCTCCGATGCCATAGGGGTCATGGGTCTACGCCGATGGAGGCCCACGCACGCGGCAGGGCTCGCCCGTCACCGCTGGTCGCCGGACGGTCCCCACGCCCCGCTCGCCAACGCGCAGGCGACAGCAGCAGTCCAGCGCTAGCTGGAGACGCCGGAATGCCCAGAAGATGCGTTTCCCATCACTGCGACAGAGCTTTTTGCAGGGGTGGCAATTTTTCCTAATATCGAGGTCAGCTTGGCTTCGGTAGCCACCTTGAGAGCATCGCCAATAGACTCTTCCTTTATGCGTTCGGCATAATCGTCGGCGATACCCACAAATTCCAGTCCCGAGCAACAGGAGTACAATTGCTGCTATTGTTGCCAGCCGTTGGGAGATGGAAGATGGACTGCGATGGCTACCCATGCGTTCCCATGCCGTTGATGTGCACCGCCTTTGTGCCGGGACAGATTGACGCTGCGGTTGCAGGCATTTCCGACCCCGATTCGCGCGCCATTGCCACGGCAGAAGCGCTGTACTTTCGCGGACAGGCCACCCTCGCTGCCAAGACGGCGCGCCCCTATCTTGACGCCACCGATCCCGCGCTGCGCTATTCCGCATGCTTTATCTGCGGATACGCCAGCCTGTCGCTCAACCGTATCGCCGACGCCCGCCGGTGCCTTGCTGGCATCCTCGATACGCCGGCCGACGAGGAATCGCCCGCCATCCACGCCACGCATATCCTGTTCGCCTCGGCCGCGAGCGTCCTGCTGCACTTGCCTTCCCCGCATTCCGCCGAAGAGTTTTATCCACTTGCGGCGCATCTGCCCGAAGGCCTGCGCCTGTTCGCCAGCTACGTGATGGCGCACGCCTTGTATCTGCACGGCGAATACGGCCGCAGTCTGGGCATGGCGGAAAACGCCCTGATCATGAAACAGGGGAGCTATCCGATCTCGGAACTGTTCCTTCACCTGGCAGCTTCCATGGCATGCATGAGCCTCAAGGACATCGACGCCGCAAAAACGCACTTCGGAACCGCTTGGAACATTGCGCGTCCCGACGGCCTTATCGAGCTCATTGGCGAGCATCACGGCCTTTTACAGGGGCTCATCGAGGCGTGCCTAAAAACGCAATACCCTGACGACTTCGCGCGCATCATCGAGATCACGTACCGATTCAGCTACGGCTGGCGGCGCCACCCCCACCCCCACTTGGGGGGGGGCAAAATGTCC
>OCAK01000600.1_pt1 | contig 30202 bp, 27 predicted proteins | sample 1538301 | NCBI WGS metagenome assembly OCAK01 (sample SAMEA2580285, study PRJEB22360) | human gut metagenome | biome: human gut; feature: human-associated habitat; material: faeces | place: Denmark | collected 2008/2010 | reverse complement strand
TTCGCTTTGGCATAAAATACTGCCTGCTTTATATTGGCAGCAAAGGCAGCCGCCAATGTGTTGGAATACTGCTTATACACCTGGTACAGCCCCTCAAAAGCGTCCCTTCGGATTCTCCGATCCTGATTCTCCATAAGGGAACTATAGCTGCCGTGGGTAATTGGAAGCGCTTCTCCATGCTCCCCTGTAATCACCGGGAATTTTATATCCGCATTGTTAAACATGGTAAATATCTGACTGGCCCCCTGGGTCGCCTCATAGGATTGAGCTAATAGCTCCTCCATCTCTTTTGAAAGCGTATGGCTGCGTTTTGCCAGAATTTGCTCAAATACACGGTCAAAATGGCTGATTCCGTTTCCGGAGCTTCTATACTCTTCCAAAACCGCTGAATCCATTGCCAGAATTTCTGGTATAAGAAAGGAAGAACGCTCTGCCCATAGAAAGGAAAGAGACTGAGCTCTTGAAAACATATCCTGGTACTTCTGATCCGCCGTATCCTCGTCCGAACGCATCCTGGCATATACATAGAGAAGCTCTATATTTTTTGACAGCTCATCCTCCATCAAAAGACAGCCATAGAGCGTATCCGGGGATTCCTTCAGCCTTTCCTTATATTTCTCAAACCCAGATACCTTCTCCGAGGCTTCCTTAAACAGCCGCTCCCAGGTTCCATCATCAGCCACCATATCCTCCAGTCTCCAGGTGTCCTTTTCAGCTGCATCCTTTCGTTTCACCATACTTACAACTCCTTTCATCTTCGAAGCCTCTATAGCCATCCTGCCGCTATGGGCACTACAATAACAGTCATAAGGCCTGCCACTGCAATGGAAAGGCTGCTCATGGCTCCCTCTATTTCCCCCATCTCCAGCGCCTTTGCAGTTCCTACCGCATGGGCGCTGGTGCCCAGAGCCAGGCCCTTTGCCACCGGATGGCAGATATGAAAGTGCTTCATGATTGCCTCCCCCGCCATATTTCCAATCACCCCTGTGAGGATAATGCTCACAACCGTCAGTGTAACAATTCCTCCTGCCTCCTGGCTTACCCCCATACCGATTGCTGTTGTAATGGACTTGGGCAGCAACGTTACATATTGAGTATGGCTCATTCCCAGAACCCGGCACATAAGAAAAATACTTACAGCGCTGGTTCCTACCCCTGAGACAATTCCAGCAGCTACAGCAGCTTTATGCTTTTTTAGGAGATGAAGCTGCTTGTACAGAGGAATAGCCAGACAGACCGTAGCCGGCGTCAGAAGCCAGCTTAAATATCCCGCACCCTTATTATATGTCTCATAATCCATTCCTACTCCCACAATACAGCCAATAATCAATGCAGAAGCAACTAAAAGCGGGTTTAAAACTGCAAGCCCTGTTTTATTTTTCAGCCAGCAGCTAAACAGATAGGCTCCTATGCTTAAGACCAGGCCGAAATACTGTGACTGTCCAAGTATTTCTCTGATACTGTCTCTCATCCTATATCCCCTCCTTTTCCTCTGACGCTTTAAAGGTCTGGACTCCCAGGGCATTTGCAGCCTCTTCCTGTCCGCTCCGGCCAATGACCCACTGAGCGATATTCCCTGTAACAATCATAACCAGGATGGTGGAAACTGCTATAATTACCAAAAAAGGAACAAGCACCTTCTTTACTTCCCCAAAGCTTTCCACGATGCCCACCGTTGCAGGTATAAACATCATGGACATCGTATCAAGAAGGAAGTTTCCCGTTCCTTCCACGCTCTCCAGCTTCACTAAGCCGCTTATCAAAGCGCCCAGCATAAGAAAAAGCCCATAAACCCCTGCCGGTACCGGCAGAGGCAGAACCACATACAACACTTCTCCCAGCATAGTAATTCCTAAAATAACACCTATCTGCTTTACGTATTTCATCCTGTACCTTTATCCTCCTGCTGCTGTTATTTGCACAGGCAGCACGCCAAAGGAGCATGCTCTCATGTCCATCAGGCGCTGCCGCAAAGGGTCTCCTTCCCAGCAAGCTGTTGGAAGGAGACCTGCACACGGCCTATATTCTACCACCTCATAATTCCAGATTCAAGGCATAGGCCACGAAAAACATAAGAAATACAATCCGCTCAAATAGCCATTCATTTCCATGTCCTTCGTAATAAGGATGCTGTTTTTTCTGACCTTCCTTTGCAGACCTCAGCTACAGACAATCCGTCTTGCTCCTGCCGGTACAGCATTGATTGCAGACCATGCTTATGATATACTTGCTTCAGATCCAGCACCGCATAAGCATGAATATTTCTTTTACGTAAAAACCCGGAGGTTCACCTATGTACATTCGTCATACACATACCTTATCCCCAAGGGAGACCCAGGCCCTGATCCATCTTACCAACCAGTGCAGGCTGTCTGACAATCTTACCCTCTCCTTCCCTGCGGAAGGCGACGAATACTGGATTCTTGAAGATGAATGTAAGACTGTGGCTGCATATTTCGCTGTCTGTAAAATAGATAAAGGATTATGGGAATGTTCTGCCTTTACCTGCCCGGATCGCCGGGGAAAAGGGTATTTTTCGCAGCTTCTGGATCGGGTCTGGGATTACAGCCTGGAAAACGGAGAGCCTGTGCTGGCCTTTGTAACAGATAAACGGTGTCCCCAGGCATTGAACATACTTAAGCATTTGAATGCTGCCTATTCTCACAGCGAATATCTGATGCGTCTCCCCCTTTCCTCTTCCGTTGGATTCCAGGATAGAACCGGCTGTATGGAGCTTCAATTTTATAGGGAGCCTGACGCATTTGAGGAATATCCCATGGAAGAAGGGACTGTTACCGTGCGGGCATGGCCCGGCGCCTCCTTTCAGACGAAAGCACTGCATGTAGCTTATCCCACGCCACCAAAGCATGGCAATTCTGATTCTTCCTGCGGCATACTTTCGCAAAAGGCTGATTCCAATAGCACCGCTTTAGGGCCTCCGGCAGTCACCTGCCATCTTATGATTCAGGGAAGCAGTGTATACCTGTTTGCACTTGAAACCCGGCCGGAATACCGCCGTCAGGGTCTAGCCCTTCAATTCTTAAACCAACTTGCACAATGGCTGGGAGCAAGAGGCTATAAAGCTCTACTCCTTCAGGTTTCAGAAACCAATGAAGGGGCGCTGTGCCTGTACAAAAAAGCCGGCTTTTCTATCGTTGAAGCTCTGGCCTATTACCTTTACTAGCGTAAGTTTTTTGTCAGCTTCCCGCCTCCTTAAGATTGTGCCCTTGTAATTGACCTGACTTATCCTATTCCTTGCTCACTTTGACTCCCTGGGCCTCGATCTGCTTTCGTATCATAAGCATCTTCTGATCCGTGTCGGAGATGACATCAGCACAGGCCTTCAGCTGACTGCTGATCCCTCCGTTCTCATCAATCAACGATTTTTTGTACTTAAGCTGATGTTCCAGGCTTGCCCAGAAATCCATTGCAATGGTTCGGATTTGCACCTCCACCCTTATCGGCTTCTTACTATCAGAAAAAAATACGGGAATCTCCACAATCATATGATAGCTTCGGTAGCCGTTGGGTTTGGGATTCTTTATATAATCCTTTACAGCAATTACAGTGACGTCATCCTGACGCACCAGCATCTCCGCTACCTCATATATATCATCCACAAAGGAGCAGATAATGCGGATTCCGGCCACGTCATCCAGATTCTTTTCCATCGACTCCAGAGAAACCTCAACACCCCTTCTCTGCAGCTTTTCCAAAATGCTCATAGGCTTTTTTACCCTGGATTTAATCATTTCAATGGGGTTTCTCTGGTTTTTCACAGACAGCTCGTCATTGAGCACCTCCAGCTTTGTCTTGACCTCACGTATGGCGCAGGTATACCTCATCATGGCCTGCTGGAACTGCCGGGCCTGATTCATCCATACCTCAGGCACCTGTACCAGATCCGGCACATTAACAATGGACTGATGGAGTTCGCTGTTTGGATTCATGTTAATATTTATATTCATTGCTTTACCTCATGATCGATTATCTCTTGCGCTTCTGCGTTATAGGCCCTCCACCGCCTCTACTGCTCTGTCAAGCCACGGCAGCTCCAGATATTCCACACGGCCGGCGTCTACCATCTGGGCAATCTTCGGATCAATGGGGAGCTTTGCCAGCACTTTTAATCCGTGCTCTTGAGCCACCTCCTCCACATGGCTTTCTCCAAATACGCTAATTTGCTTCTTACAGTCAGGACATTCCAGATAGCTCATATTTTCTACGATTCCCACAATCGGGATATCCATTTTTTTAGCCATATTCACTGCCTTGGAAACGATCATACTTACCAGCTCCTGAGGAGAGGTTACAATAATAATACCATCTACAGGCAGGGACTGAAATACAGTCAAGGGAACATCTCCCGTGCCTGGAGGCATATCCACAAACATATAATCAATATCCTGCCATAGCGTCTCTGACCAAAACTGCCTTACCGCGCCTGCAATAACAGGCCCCCTCCAGATAACCGGATCTGTGTCCTTATCCAGAAGAAGATTAGAGGACATAATTTCAACCCCTTCCATTGACTTAACCGGAATCATCAGCTTCCCGTCAGGGGAGGTTACAGCTTGGTCGCTGCTGATACCGAATGCCATAGGGATGGAGGGGCCTGTGATATCCGCGTCCAAAACGGCTGTTTTACTGCCCTTCCGGTTCAAGCTTACTGCCATCATGACAGTTACCAGGGATTTCCCTACCCCTCCCTTTCCACTTACGATGCCAATTACCTTTTTCACGGTACTGGCCGGATTCAGCGCCTCTAAAAATTGCTGTTTATCAGGTGTACGGCTATCACAGCTTGCGCTGCAGGAGCCGCAGTCGTGGTTACACTCACTCATGGTTTTGTCTCCTTCCAGGTTTTTATATAATTATGTCAATTATAAGTCTATTTATTTATAATGTCCATTCTTTCAGTTAGAAAACAAAAAAATATCCATGTATCTTTTTTATAATTCTTCTATAAAAACCACTCCATTCATTTGTCCGTATGCTTCAATTATCTGAGAATGCGTTTTCTTTTCATTGAATTTTAATGTCATAATGGCTGATATGGTATTCAATCCATCTAAGTTTTTCATTTTCGTTGTTTCAATTTCACATACTACCCCCGAATCCTTTTTAACTTCAGAAATAAATAAGCTAAAGCTGCTTATATCCTTAAATTCACCATATAAATTAATCATCTTGGAATTTATGTATAAATGATTGTCCATAATGCTCAGTATGCCTAATGCCAGCCACAATGCGACAAAGCCAACGATTGCTCCTGTGTAAAAGCCTGCTCCCAGGGCTAAACCAATACAGGCCGCCGCCCATAACCCAGCCGCCGTGGTCAGCCCCTTCACTTGGTTTTGCTTGGTAACAAGTATGGTTCCCGCCCCTAAAAAACCGATACCGCTTATTACTTGAGCTGCTATGCGGCTCGCGTCTCCTGCGCCTGTCAGCTCATTCAAATATACGCCAGTCATCATAGCTAAGCATGAGCCAATACATACAACTAAATAAGTTCTCAATCCAGCCGGACGTCTCTTTTTTCCTCGCTCATACCCCAAAACACCACCTAACAACATTGACAAAACAATCCGAAACACGATTGAAATAGCCGTCAATTTACTTAAGCAATCTATGGTTTCTAATGTCATTTTCTTTCCTTTCTTCTATAAGTTATTAGTAAAAACAGCCTACTTATAGCTGAGCATTTAAGTAGGCCGTAAATCAAATCACTCTATTTATTGCTAAATATCGCTGCTTTAAATCTCCTGCTTTAAAGTCTCCCTTCTATTTCGGTAAATGTAATAATTCGGTAATTGGCAATTTTAAATTTTGAGCAAAGGCTTCCGCCATTACAATATTTTCACCACATAAACACTGCGGGGTATGGGCGTCAGAATTGATTAAATATCTAAGTTGGTACTCAGTTGACAAACGAAAGGCATCTATGCTTGGATAGGAACGATGATCTCTCAGTCCATTGGCATTAATTTCAACCGGAATATCAAATGCTTCACATACTTTATAAATCCGACGCATAATCTTTTCACAATTAGTATCCCAACCAGGCGAGTAGCCCTGAATTGCCAGATCCGGATGCGCTAAAAAGGCAAACAGTCCTGTTTCAATACCTCTGCAAATTTCATCTGCGTATAGCTCCATTTCCTGCATTCCCTTTTTTGCAAAGTTATCAATTTCTCGATTTGCTCCGCTTCTATGCTGCCCCAATATGAAAAGCTGATACCCATAATCCTCTTTCAGCATGCGATAGGTATCCATAACTTCGGGATAATATTCACACTCAAATCCTTTGATCATATGTATTTTGTATTTATATTTATCAATCGCTTTATTTAACGCTTCATCGAAGGCAGGAAATTCTTCCCATTGAAGCCTTCTCTTATCAAGGTTATCCTTATGAGGAACATGCTCAGTGATGGCCAGTTCTTTTAATCCATAATCAAGAGCCACCTGAATATAGTCTTCAATTTCCCCCTCGCCATGTTTGCACCATTTGGTATGTGTATGATAGTTAGCCAGCATACCATTCCTCCAATAATCCCAATATTCGTTCCGGATCATCACTCTCAATCAGGTCAACGCCAAGCTCCACTGCGATCTTAAGCGTCTCTTCTGTATTGACCACAGAGCCGCCAACAAGAAATCCCTCTTTATGTAATTGCTCTACCAGCTCTCTGGAAAGTTGATCCAAAAAATTCAAGTATATAATGGCCTGCATATCGTTCATCAAAGCCACTGGCTTCTTAGGTACAAAGGGAGCGATCAATCCAATATTAATTCTGGAATCCTCACGTTTTATCCAATTCAGCATTTCATAATCTTTCCCAAATACATAACACATCCGGTGAAAATCATATTTTTGAATTACCTCTACAATGGCCTTCACCAGTGGTTTTCTGTCATCCCACATGGCGTAGGGCTGCAGCTTGATTTCCAGGGCAATTCCAATTTGCTTTTCTTTACACCAGGCTGCCGCTTCATCCAATGTACATATATCGAACCTTTCTTTCAGTTCTCCCAGTGTATAATCGCGAATCATACCAGTAAGCTCTGTCTGAAGTGACAAATCCACATCATGATAAATTACTGCACAGGAATCCCTTGTTAATTGAACGTCAATTTCAATATATGGAATTTTTTTTCCTTCTAATTGAGAAAAGTTTGAAATCGTATTTTCTCGTATATTTGATTTATGACCTTGATGTCCGCCAACTATGATTTTTTTACCATACGATTCCTTTAATAAATCCATTAAATCCATCATATACCCTCTCTATTTATCATTCTGTATTAGCAGGTAAGATTAACGCCTGTTTCCTTATCAAAAACATGGTATGCGGAATGTAAGCCAATAAAGACAGTTCCTTCCTGCTTTTTAAAAAACTCATTTAGTTCTTCTGAATTTATATCAAGCTGATCCGGCATTGTAATTCGAACAAAGGCCTTACCTACATAGCCTGAAATCATAATTTCCTTACCAAGATTTTCCATCATTCTCACATGAATGGGAATATAACCTTCCTTTTCTTTAAAGGAAACGTCAACCTGATGAGAACGTACACCCAGCACTACTTTTTTCCCAACGGACTTAAGCAGTGTTTGATTCATGGCTTCTTTCACCTTCACATAGAAGTATTCACTCCTTAAATAAACAGCTCCACCCTCGTTCGCAAGCTCTGCGTCAATAAAGTTCATAGGTGGATTTCCCATAAAATGCGCAACAAATAAATTTTTAGGATGATGGTACAGCATCTTTGGTGTGTCAAACTGTTGAATGCTCCCTTTATCAAGAATCGCTATTTTATCAGCCATGGACATTGCTTCTTCCTGATCGTGAGTTACCAAAATCGCTGTTATTTTCGTTTCCCTCTGGATTCTTCTTATTTCGTCACGAATTTCAATTTTAAGTCTTGCGTCCAGATTGGACATTGGTTCATCTAATAATAAAATTTTAGGATTTTTCACTAAAGCCCTTGCCATAGATACCCGCTGCTGTTGTCCTCCTGACAATTCAGACGGCTTCCTCTCTAGATACTGCTCGATTTGAAGCATCTTTGCAATTTCTCTAGCTTTGTTGTGACGCTCTTCCTTTTTCATTCCCTTTTGTTTCAAAGAAAAAGCAATATTATCAATTACCTTCATATGTGGGTATAACGCATAAGATTGAAATACCATCCCGATATTTCTGTCTTTGGGCTGACGAGCTGTTACATCCTCATCATCAAAGTAAATTTTCCCTGAAGAAGGCTCTAATAAACCGGCTATACAATTTAATGTAGTTGATTTTCCGCAGCCTGAAGGTCCCAGCAGGGCAATAAACTCAGAATTCTCAATCTTAAGATTAATATTGTCCAGCGCAACTACGTTTTTTCCAAACTCTTTTCTAATTCCTTCTATACGAATCATATACCTTTTCCTCCTGAAACATTACCTTCCATCAGCTGTTTCTGTGAAATTAAGAAGAAAATCACAACTGGAAGCATGTAAATTAACGCCATTGCGCAAAATACTCCATAATCTGCAATCATTTCATCATTTGTAGATACCATTCTCAAGTATGTACCTAATACCGGCGTCTTTGAATTAAAAATCAATACATTAAACAATAAATAATTGGACCATGCAGCCATAAATGAAAATATGGAAATTGACGCGATACCTGGCTTTACCAAATAAATAATTACCTGAAAAAAGGCGCTAAAACGATTGCAGCCATCAATTAAAGCGGAATTTTCAATATCCCTTGGTACCTGAGCAAAAAAGCTCCGAATGATAAAGGATGAACCTGGCAGCCTAAATGCCACCGCAACAATGATTACTCCAAATAACGTATCCACAATCCCCAAAGTCATCAAAACATAAACTACTCCAATTAACAGCAGCACACCTGGGAACATACGCAGAATCAATAATGAACGTGTAATCATCTGTTTTCCCACAAACTCTAACCGGGACAGGGCATAGCCAGCCATACAGCTGAATGTAACCTCAAAGAATGTAACAATGACCGTAAACACGATTGTGTTTTTCATCGCTGCTCCAACTGGCTGAATGGTTGCTTTCCCTAATTGTACAGAATTTGTCAGAAATTTAAAATTCCCTAACGTCCAGGCGCCTGTTCTGTCATCCAGAAAAGCATATATGAAAAATTTGCCATAAATATAAATAATCGGCAGCATACAAAGAGTCATAATTATTACCGCGACGCGCTCCTGCCTGATTTCAAATTTGGCGCGGGAAGCTACGTTCTTATGCTTATTCTCGTGGTGCAACCTCCTTTTTTGATTTATCACTCATGGCTAAAAGCAGGCACATAATGACTGCAACTACAAAAATCAGCAATAAGGAAATAGCCGATCCATATCCATACTCCAGTTGGCCAAAGGCTTTATGATATGCAGACAATGCCCATACTTCTGTTTTGATTCCTGGTCCCCCATCCGTAATCAGCAGAATTGCCGTATAATTCGTTAATAAACCAAGCGATTCCCAAAGTAAGATAAAAGAAATATGAGGCTTTAAATTTGGTAATATAATATGCTTAAATATTTCCAGCTCTCCAGCTCCATCAACTCTTGCCGCCTTAAATTGATTTTCAGGAATGCTTTTTATGGCGCTGGAATAGATGGTTGTTCCATAAGCTACACTTGTTAAAAGCTGTGCGACAATTACAATTTGAAACGGATAATCAGCAATCCAGTTTACTGGCCCTAAACCGAATACTCCATGCAATAATTGATTAGCCGCTCCTGTTTCTGAAGCATCAAAAAACCAGATCCATAACACTGAATATACTACAGTTGGAGTAATCATTGGTATCATCAGTAAAGCCTTAAAAAAACTTCCCTTTTTTTCATCTCTGATAAAATATGTAGTCAGCGTTGAAAAAAACAGCTGCAAACAAATCGTAAATATAATTGTTATACCTACATAAAGGAAGGTATTTTTTATAATTACGATCGTATTAGGATCTTTAAAGATCCTCTTAAAGTTCTTTAATCCAACAAATTCCCAAATAAATGCACTGTCAAGATCCGTAAATGCCATAATTATTGTCAAAATAGCCGGAAGAATGTAAAGCAAAGACACTAAAATCAAAAATGGTGAAAGAAAACCATATGCCTGCAGATTCCTTCGTATATGATTTCTTTTCTTCTCTGTCATAATCCCCTCCTGAAAGCACTGCTTTTTATTCAAAAATGACTTCTCCGTCCACATTTAATTCAATCTGAGTTTTGAAATCCTCAAATGCCTGTTTTGCAGTTGTTTGTCCAAGCTCGAGTAATTGGATTTGTTTATAAAGCTCATCTCTGAATACATTTTTCCCTTCGACCGGAGGAATTGTTTTCACATAATCTGACATATATCCGATCCTCTCTAAAATAGGATTATGTTTGATTGCATCCATTTCGTTTGCGGCATTAACCGAGGCTAAAGAAAAAATTGTATCCCCATGTACCGCCAAGGCTTCTACACTGTCACCTTCATAGATTTCCTTCAATAAATCTTTACAGACTTCAGGATATTTTGTATGAGCGTTAATACTTACTGATTGTGGAGCGGCAACTGTAAATGGTTTTTCATTATATTCTGATTTTGGAAATAACGCAAACCCAACCATATCCGTTAATTCCTCTGGCGTCATATTTATTTCATCTGCAATATAGGTTGAGGAGAACACAGGGCCATAATAAGCAAATGCTCTTCCGTCTCCAACCATAGCCTGAATATCTGTCCAAACACGCTGTGTTGTATCCTTTGGAGTAATGTTCCATGTATTGGCAGCATCATACATAAATTGAAAATAGCTTGTAATAGCTTCCTGGTTTACTACCAGCTTTCCTTCTTCTGTATAATAATCTCCACCGTAAAGGCTTAATATATCCAGAAAATCATCACCTGCTCCCGGACGGTGAAGCATCCCCCACTCTGCCGCTCCTTTTTCTTGCACTTCCTTGCAAAGTGAGATGAAATTCTCCCATGTAAACGTTCCATCAGCAATCCTTTTTGGCAAAGCCTCTATTTCTTTATCCGTCCAACCCAGTTTTCTTAAAGGCTCCTTCCCATAATATAATGCCCTGGTTGGCACATCAAATGGCATAGAATAGATTTTCCCATCTACTGTAAACGGATCAAAGGCCCCTTCTACGAATTTGCTTGTATCAATGTCACTGATATCAAGCAAAAGTCCGCTTCTTACTTGATCTAAAATATTCCCTGAAAAAGTAAAGATATCTGGACCATCTCCATTTTTTGTCGCAAACATAATATTTTGCATGTATTCATCCCAGCCAATTCTTTGGTAATCCTTTTCAATTACAATTTCCAAATCTTTACCTTCAGCTGCATACCTTTCATTTAATGCTTTTGCCGCTGCTACTACTGCATCCGGTATCGTTACAAAATCCATATTATGCGCAAGTTTAAGTGTTACCGTTCCGCTTATTTCTTCCGTGCTGCTTTGCGTTGTTTGCTTTCCCCCGCAAGCAGCAAGAGAAAAAAGCATCGCTCCCTCCATTAGCAATATAAATAACTTCTTCATCTTTTCTCCTCTCCCATCGTATAGCTTCATTTAAATTTACTAAATATTTAGTATGTTATTTTATATTATATATCATGATTTTCTTTATGTCAATGTGACTATTCACACTTGATAATAATTTTACTAATTATTTACCTTTCTTTTTCACTATAGCTGTTATTATACCCAAGCGCTTACAAGCTTAAAGCATACCCAGACTCTTTGTCCAGGGTATGGTAAAAATTACAAATTGGGAGCAAAGAAAAAGCGACTAAGCTTTATACTTAATCGCCTCTTTCCTTTATTATTGATACAGCAAAATATCCAGTTATATTGTTTGCCCCAATCATTGATTTAGTATCAAAACCTGAAAATAGTTCATCTAAAACTAATTCAGGTAAATCATAAAAATTATGCACTTTCTCCCATTACCAGTTTTCCTGGAAGTAAGATCTTCATGCTCTCAACTCGATGTTCTCTGATTTGCTCCAGCAAGAGCTTAATTGCTGTTTCCCACACAATATCCGGGAACATACTAATATGTGTATATTCCTGCCATTTCGATTCTAATGTTTTGATATCTTCATAAATTACGACCGCAATATCCTTCGGAATACGTAAACCCGCTTCTTGAAATACTTCAATGGCTCCTTCTGCAATCTCATCACTTCCAAGCAGCATGGCTTCCGGCAAATGCCCCGACTCAATCGCTTTTTTCGCCATAGCGCAGCCGCCTTCTTTACTGAACTCTCCAACAAATAAATTTCTTTCTTCCAGGCAATGATATTGCTGCAAAAGTGTTTTCACGCTTTCCAAACGCTTATAACCTATACGTATATTCCCATCATTAAATAAGCCCCCAATATATCCGATTGTCCGGTATTGACGTTTGTAGAGTAAATACTCGAATGCTTCTTCTATTCCACGATTAAAATCCATTATAATTGAATCATACTCATAATTTTTATCATCCGAATTTATAAATACAATCGCAATACTTTGTAATTTCAACTGCTCCATTTCTTCAGGTGAAAAAATTCCTAATGCTATAATCCCGTCATACCGTCCTGGCTTGTTCTTCTCCATCCGGACAAACTGAACATCAATTTTCTTTAACATTGCTCCCATAATCGTATTCAACGAGGCTATTCTTATATTTTTTCTGTCTTGTCTAATAATTTGCCAATCCGCAATTCCGATCACCAGCTTTTCTTTTTCTTGCATGTGTCTTACTCTGGGCGATACATACTTTAATTCATGGGCCGTCCGCAATATTTTCATTCTCACCTCTTGACTGACAGAGAGTGTTTCATCCTGACTTAATACTCTTGATACGGTTGTCGGTGATACTCCGGCAATATGTGCTATATCCTTAATTGTTGCCATATAGTTCCTCATCCTTCAAGCATTGCTAACATTAAATTTAGTAAATATTTACTTTGTGCTGATATTTTACCATATTTGCATAATAAAAGAAACCCTTTTTCATAGCGCTTCCAGAGCCAGAAGCATTTTTTTGACCTCAATGCCTCCGGCATAGCCTCTAAGTCCGCCGTCCGCCCCCAGCACCCGGTGACAGGGTATCAGAATGGAAATAGGGTTATGCCCAACTGCTCCTCCGATTGCCTGTGCAGACATAGGAACCCGCCCTGTCCTGACGGCCAGCTCCCTTCCAATCGCTCCGTAGGTGGTGGTATGGCCCTTCGGTATCTCCAGCAGCAGGCTCCACACCATCTGCCGGAATCGGCTCCCGCTGGGAGCTAATTGCGGCAAAGGCCCCGGCTCCTCTCCCGCAAAATAGGCTGCTAGCCAGCAGACAGCCTCCTGAAAAACCGGAAGATCTCCTCCAGCTTTCACTCCTTTCTCTTTTTCCCAGCCTTTCTTAAGGCACAGGCTTCCTTGCCTGTCTGCGTTCAGAAGCCTTTTATCCAGCGTGCTTCCGTAATATTTCTGCCCTTCTATCCATAATCCTGTGATGCTTTCTCCATGGCTTGCGAGGGTCAAAAGTCCTGCTGGAGATTGGACCTTATGTATATACAGCATTTCCCTTCCTCCTGATATAGGCCAGCCACTCTTCTGATTCTGATATACAGCCTATTCTTCTCAATCCTGCCAAATCCTGCTTTTATGTCTCCTTTCCAAGTTTAAGCCAGGATATCCTGCCACATTCTGATTTAATTGTCTGGAGAAAAGTCTTATTTTTCGTCCAGCCGCGTATCCTAAGACTTTCTAAAATAGAGACAGCTGTTTCTCTTTTAAGGATATAGCCTTACGCTCTGTCACTTTATCCTCCGGCCCAAGGTTTTTGCATAAAAGAGGCGAATTTACATCATACAGTCCAGCGTTGGCTTTCACCCGGTCGCTGTTAAAATTTGCATAGCAATATCTGCACCCATTCAGGCAGGTGTCATAGGCTCCCACATCAATACTGGCTGCACAGCCGCACTCCACTCTCTGGTTTGGATCTTTACTCACCTTCACTCTGCAGCCCAGAAGTTTTTCTATGAGTCTTTTATCAATACAGCTTCCCTGAAAAAGGCCTGTCCCCTTCAAAGCAAGATCCTCGCAGCAGGCCTGAACTGTCATATGATTTTCAGCCGCAATCGCTGCCAGCCTTCCTGCCAGAGAAGTCATTTCCCCCTGATTCATTACTTTTATATTCATCCCCCTGGTGTTCTTTTTTGTTTTTGCGTAAAGATCCAGGAAGCTGATAACCACGTGTTCTGTATATCCTTTCAGGCTTCGGGCTATCTGAGAGAAGGCGTTTATATGGTACTCCCAGGTATACCGTTCATTCAGCAGGATCGGATCGTACCTCCAGATGACTCTATCCATGCCAAGCATGCCAGAAAGCCTCTGGAACGCAGGAATCAAGCATGCTTTTTTATCCGGAAGATTCGGTTCAATATCTCTTCCATAGCCTGTGATGGTGTACTGAAAATAATACTGATAGCTCTGCAATTCCTCTAGCCTGTTTATAATCCCCACAGGGTTTTTAGTCCAGAAAACAATACAGTCCACCAACTCTGGCGACAGATGAATCCGGCTGATTTGATGGGGATTTACAGGGTTGCTGACATAAAGAAAGCCTTCTCTGATCCGCCTCAGGAACCAGTCAGAATAATAGTTTGGCACATCGGTTCTTCTGCTGACGCTTAGTATCATAAGCAGCCTCCTTGACACTCCCCATAGTTAAAGTAAGGGGGCTTACGACACATTGGATAATCCTATGTCAAAAGACATCCTGATTTCACAGCTTTATCTGCTTCTTCCGGCTTTTCCGAAGAGTAAGCTTATACTTCTCCAACACGTCCCGGCTCCCACTTCTGCTCTTTTATATCTCATTATACATGAAATTCCCGTAAAAAGAAAGCCTGAGAACGTTCAGGACGAGATTTAGACTAGCAGCCTTCCTGTCATGATTTAAAAATAGGGATACACATATTCTACTTCCGGCTTCTCAGCCGGCTCTATGCTCTGGGCCTTCAGGATAGGGTCAGAACCATATTCAGTGATTCCGAAGCTTCCTTTAACCACCACCCATGTATCATCCTGTAATTCCTGTTTTCCACCGTTGTCAACTAAAAGCCCCATCGGAGCCAGGTCTGCCGCACAGCACCACATGGACAGGCGAACCAAGGCAAAGTCATGTTCCTTTTTAATCTCCGGACTCCGGTAAATAAAACCCTTCATCTCAACTGTGTAGCCTTCATATTTTTCAGGAAAGGAGCCCAGCTCATACATCCAGGTATAGTAGTCCTCATCTGCAATTACAATGGTTTTTGTATTCTCATCCAAACCATTTAAGGCATACCAGGGCCGTTCTTCATCGCTGGCTAAAACAGCGCTGTCCTGAAAATCTTCTTTTAAATATCCGCCGGCTTCTGTGCCAGCCCCTTCAGCCTGCAAAGGGGCTGCTTCCTCCGTTCCGGGAGTGCTGGCAATCTTTGAGCTCGCGTAATCCCGTATCATGCTGCTTCCTCCTGAAAGCCCAGGACGAAGAGAAATGAGCAGTATGGGTATCATTAAAACACAGGAACGAGCCAGCCTTATCTTATACTGCGGAGTCAGCAGATATCTTCCCTCCACCGCAGCCCATAGAAGCATCAGCAAAACCATCCCGTAGAGATAGGGCTTCATTCGCGGAGTTACATAGTTTAAATAGTCTCCAGACCAGGTCATTTGAAACAGAAGATGTCCAAAAAACAGATAGCAGCAGCATTCTGCCAGCACTTGAAGGTTCATTCCCTTACCCTTTAACGTCATATCCGAATCCCTCCGCTTCCGCACAGCATAAACATTAAAACTACTATGAAGCAAACCAGAAATGTGGTCACACTTAGCCGGGCGACAAAGCCGGGCTTAAAGCCAGAAAGCAGCATAGCCGCATTTTTTATATCCATCATTGGCCCAAATACCAGAAAGCCAACAATGCTTCCCGCAGGGAGGCCGCCTGCCATGCTTCTTGCCACCACCGCGTCGGAGGATGAGCAAAGAGAAAGGGCAAAGGACATTCCCATCATCAGCAATAGAGCTGCCCAGGGAGCTGTTCCTCTACCGACAGCCACTGCCAGGGGAAGCATATCCTGAAAAAGAGCAGACACAGCAATTCCGATAAGAAGATATTTCCCCACTGAAAAAAATTCACTCTGCCCATGACGAAGCATCCACAGAAAATACGCCACAGGGCTTTTCTCCTCTACAGGCAGACTGTAATTCCGGCAGCCTGCTGGAAAAGGCGTCTCATCTTCTGCCAGATTCGCTTCAGGCGGTTTTACCAGATAGGTCAGGCCACAGAGCACCGCGCACAAAATACCCAGACCACATCTTGCGGCAAGCATCCGGTAATTACCGTTAAATGCATACCAGGTAGAAAGAATGACCACCGGATTAATCACAGGGGATACCAGCATAAACGTCACGGCGGCAGGCATTGGGACTCCCTTTTTTACCAGGCTCTTAAAAACCGGTATGGAGGCGCAGTCGCACACAGGAAGGCAGAAGCCCGCCAGCACCGCGAACAGCTGACCAGCCAGAAGCGTTTTGGGAAATCTGCGCTGAATCCAATCCTGAGGCAGGTAAAACTGAATCACCGAGGATAGCAAAACCCCAATCGCCAGAAATGGAACCGCCTGTAGAAACACTCCAAGAAATATACTGATAAACCGCCCCATTGAAATTTCAAAGGGCTTCAGCAGAGTAAAGGCCGTTATGCAGGCGATAGCTGTCATCAAAGCCATAAGAAACCATAGCTGTGCCGGCATACTGAAATGAACCATTTTCTGCAAAAAGCGCTCCCATTTCTGAACGGTAAAAATCCGGATATCTGGATTACAGCTATGCAGAATATCCTTGATTTTCCGGTTCTGCTTATGTTCTTTGGTTCTGATATAGGCAAAATCGCTTCCTTCAATCTGCGAACGTGCGGCAGGGCCAGCCTCCCAAAGTCTTTTTAGCAGGCCCTCATCCTTAACAACATAAACGACCTTTTCCACACACAGAACTGCTTTAGCAGAAAACTGCAAAAGCATTTTCTCCAGAGTATGAAAATGCTCCATTCCGTTCCACTCTATCAGGAGCAAATCCGGGCTGTGCTGTTCCAGGTAAAGCAGCAGTCCATCGGCAATATCCAGGGGCGTCTGTTCCAACTGGCTTTTGGAAAACATAAGCCTTTGTATCCGTTCCCCCTCCTTCACCAGCTCCTCTCCAGCTTCAAACTGGAGAATCAGAAGGTTCAGCTCTCTCAGCTCCTCTTTAATCAGTCTATTGATCAAGGTGGTTTTTCCCGAATCCAATAATCCGGTTATAACCCATACAGGTGTCTTCATAATGACGGTTCCTCGCTAAATAATATCTGTATCTGCTGTTGATCCAGGCCCGTTCCAATAAAACAGACCTGACTTCCTTTTATATTTGCCGGCTCAATTTCCAGGCTATCCGGTACAAAATGGAAAATCCAGCTGTGAGAGCCGTTCGCTACAATCCCTTTGCCCCTAAGAATTTCTCCATCCGCATTCTGGATTACATGAAGCACCCGTTTCCTTAGCTGTTCTTTCGTAAAAGCTTCCTTACATTCCAAGGTAACTGCAGAAAATATATCACTGGCAAAGAAAAACGGGAAAAAGCCCTTTTTACGTCTGGCCGCTCTGACCCGGACAGGCTTCATAGCCACTGCAAGATCCATCTCCATCTGAAAAAGGGAAGCATTTCTATGAGCATCCAAAAAAGCCCCGCAAGGAATACGCTCCCATAAGCCCGTCTCAACTCTGGCCTCAGGATTCATCTTCCGGATTGCTCTCTCCACACTCCCTGCCTCCTCCTGCCTCTGGGTCTGATGGCTTAATAAAACTAAATCCGCATATGTAATCTGGTCTTCAAAAAACCCTCCATAGTTTTTCAGGTATTTATCAAAGGTACGTACGTCTACGACTGTAATGTTTTTTTTAAGGCGGAGCCTTCCCTCCTCCTCCAGCCGCAAGCAGCTTTTGGCGATGTCAGAAAGCCTTCCAACGCCAGAAGGCTCCACCACAATAGCATCCGGCTCATACTGGTTCAGAATCCGGTCTACTGATTTTTCAAAGTCTCCCATCAGGCTGCAACAGATGCAGCCTGCATTCAGACTGGTAACTGTCAGACTGCATTCCCGGAGCAGTCCCGCGTCAATTCCTGCGTCTCCAAACTCATTTTCAATCACAACAATTTTCTTATTGTTAAATAAAGTTTGAAGCATAGTCTTTATTAAGGTAGTCTTACCTGCACCCAAAAAGCCGGATACAATGTAAATATCTGTCATATACCCTCCCTCCTGATGCTTCTCTTTTTTTCTTTATCTGCCGTTCAGCCCCAACCTTCTATCAGCCCCTTATCCTTAAAAGCTTCTTTCCTGCAAATATCAATATCAGAAAGGCTACGCCTGTCAGAACAATAGCTCCTCCTGGCTTTAACCCCAGATAGTAGGCGGCGAACAGTCCGGCCATCATAAATTGAACGTTAAACATTACCGCTAAAAGCACAGTCTGACGGTAATTCGTTCCAAACTGCATGGCACAGGCAACCGGCACTACCATCATGGAGGATACGATCAAAGCCCCCACTGTCCTGGCTGCAACGGAAACCGTTACCGCAATCAAAATTGTAAACAAAAAATTCACCCTGCCCACTGGCACTCCCGCCAGCCTTGCGCTCTGTTCATCCAGGGATATATAAAATAATTCCTTGTACATCAGAAGGAACATAGCAAGAGCAACGGCGCTGACGCCAACCACGAGATACAGCTCCGAATCGCTGATTGCCACAATACTGCCGAACAAAAAGCTATTGAAGTTAGCCGCATTCTTTACAAAGCCTGAAAGGACGCCAGCCAATCCTACGCCAGCAGACATAATGACGGCAATGGAGATTTCTGAATATCTCGGCATCTTCCTCCGTATGAGTTCAATTCCCAGGGAAGCTATCACGCAGGCTATGGCGGGCGCCGCCACCCGGGTCCTTTCCCCGAAGGAAACGGCCGCCGCAACCGGATTCATTCCCAGTATCAGACCGGCCGCCACTCCGGCAAGGGATGTATGGGATAGAGCGTCCCCAATCATGGACAAGCGTTTGCATACAATCACCATCCCGATACATGGAATCACAGCTGCCAGCAAAAGCCCCACAATAAAAGCCCTCTGCATGAAACCATAATTAAATATCTCCATTGTCTGTTTCCTCCCGCCCCTGAATCAGCTTCATATTGCCTTCCTTCAAAAGCCAGATATTGTCAGCGATGGCTTCCAGCCGTTTCCGGTCGTGAGTTACCATCAGCACCGTTACGCCCTGTTCCCGGTTAATCCTTCTTAATAATTGATAGAAATCCTCTGTGCTTTTCTCATCCATGCCTGACGTGGGTTCATCCATAAGCAAAAGGCAGGGCCGATTTACCAAAGCTCTTGCCAAAAGGATTCTCTGCTGCTGACCGCCGGACAGACGCCCAATCAGCCGCTTGCCAAAATCCGCCATTCCCACCTGGAGCAGGGCCTGCCGGACCTGCTCCTTTTCCCTTCTTCCAGCCAACCGGAAAGGTCCAATCTGGGCGTACAGATTCGCCCGGACAACCTCCTCCACAGAAGCCGGAACACTTTGATAGGATGCCATTCCTCTCTGAGGGACATAGCTGATCTCCTGCCAGCTTCTAAACTGTCTGATCTCCTGTCCCAGAAGCCAGATACTTCCCTTTTCCCCATTGGAAGTCAATTCTCCCAACAAAAGCCTTAAAAGAGTGCTTTTTCCTGCTCCGTTTTGTCCCAGCAGGACAGACAGCCTGCCTTCTGGAACAGTAAAATGAATCTGATTCAGAACCTGAACGCTTCCATAGGAGAAGTCCAGTCCCTTGACTGCAATAGCATCCATCCTCTCTCCTCCCGTCTGTATTATTTCAGCGCATTTTCCAACTGCTTCAGGTTGTCTTCCATCACAGAAAAATAATCAGCGCCTTTTTTCAGCTCCTCATCGCTTAAGCCCTCCAAAGGATTTAAAACCTGGGTAATGGCTCCCGTCTCCTTTGCCACGGCTTCAGCAACCTTGGGGCTTACCAGCTCTTCAAAAAAGATAACCTTTACATTTCTCTCCTTCACAAAATCAATTATTTCTGCCATTCTTGCCGGATCTGGCTCCGAATCCGGTGAGAGGCCCTCAATTCCCATCTGATTTAAACCATAAGCACTGCAGAGATAACCGAAAGCCTCATGCGATACCACAATATCCTTATTGGGAAGGGAGGCCAGAGTATCCTTATAGCTCTGATCCAGCTGGTCGAACCTGGCAGCGTAGGTTTCATAGTTCGCTTCATAATAATCCTTATGATCTGGATCTGCCTCTATGTAGGCATTTTTAATATGTTCCATCTCCTTTTTTCCATTCATAGGGCTGAGCCATACATGGGGATCGTAGTGGCCGTGATCATGGCCTTCCTCCTCCCAATGCTCCATACCAGCGCCATTATAAACAAAAAGGTCTGCTTCCTCCAGGTTTTTAAGATCGGAGGCTGAGGGTTCCCAATCATGAGGCTCTGTACCGGATGGAACCATACACACTACCTCAGCCCTGTCACCGCCGATTTTAACCGCAAAATCATACATAGGATAAAAGCTGGCTATTACCTTTAGCTTACCGCCGGCCACTACGATTGACTCAGCTTCCGTTAAAGTCTCCTTGGATTCAGTAGCGGCTGTAGTTTCACTCTCTTTTGCTGTGGCAGCGGCTGCAGAGGAAGTCTCCCCCAAGCCTTTTGTGCCAGAGCAGCCAGAAAGCACAGCAACAGAAAGAAGTGCTGTCATCGCCAGCACATTTAGTGACTTTATTGAATTTTTCTTCATGAAATAATCCTCCCGTTTGTGTCAAACAGTTTCTACAAAATGTTGTCTGCCTTGTAATGAGAATATTTCAATTATCTAAACGGATATTTAAGCTGACCAAAGAAGCCGGGCATAGAAAGAAGCCGGCTATATAAGAAAATACTAGCTTATGAGCAGAGATATAGACAAAGACCACAGCTGCTCCCGTTCCCACAGCCTCTGACAAAATGCGTATCGTGGAAACGCAAACTTTTATTTCCGAACATACCCTACAGTCCTCGCCTGTACAGTCATGCTTCCCATGTGTAACAATAAAAAGGCCGGAGAGAAGCAGTACAGAAGCCACCAGCAGCGCTGTAAGCAATGACCAGATTCGCCTGTTTTTACAAAAGTAACTCACTTCGTCTCCTCCCTTCCCATTTCCCACCTGTGGAATCATTTCCATATTATAGCGTATTTTATACATTGTCAAGGAATTTGTTAGCCTTGTAAGCCTATGGCAAGCATTCCTTCTGACCGTCAGGGCTCTTCCTCCTCTCCTAACAGCTTACCATACGCCTTTGCTTCTATTCATTTTCTGTTTTTTCCGCCTGTACTCTGGCAGTACAGGCCGAGAACCATTACGAATTAATGAGATTTACACAGAATCACACAGCACCGGCTGCCCCGCCGAAGCAGTGCGGATTCAGTGAAGAAGCTGGGATGCCCATTTCAGCAGCAAAAACCGGTGGTCAGATCGACCGCCGATACAGATTACCTCTCTTTAAGATTCCGGCTTCCAAACTCCATTGACATCTACATAGTAGTTATCCGGGGTTCTTTCATTCTGGTACATGGAGCCATAGGGCCTCCTGCTGTGATTGTCATCGTGCCAGTAGACGTCCTCCTTCTGCAAATCACTGGACGCTTCTGTAAAATAGTAATACTGGTTGTCTATCAGTATCCAACCCTCACGCATTGCTCCTGTCTTTTGGTCAAGATAGTACCACTTTCCGTCCATCGGCTCATAATACCAGCCTCTGTGCAATACTCCTAAATTTCCATCAGAAATTGTATGGAGGTGATACCATTTCCCATTTTGGCTCTTGATCCAGCCATACTCCATGATTCCGTCTTCGTTAAACTTAAACCATCTAAATTTCCCATATTCATCCTTGGCAGATGGACGGGAAATATACATCCATCCATTTTTCGCCAAAGCCCCCTTTGAGGTATGATAGGACCATTTGTTGGAAGCCTCATCTACCAGAATCCAGCTTCCGTCTACGGAGCCGCTGCTTACGCTCATATCCGGGTCTGAGTAGATCTGGTCATTGCTGGTATTGATTATTTTTGAGCCTGAGCCGCCGCTTTGGCTTCTGCCTGCTTTTCCGCTCCAGCTGCCGCCCGTACCCCTTGAGCCTTTGGAAACCGTCACAGGAACCTTGATCGCTTCTGAGGAGCCGTCTGGATATACCACCTTGATAATTGCCTCATAATCCTTTGTTTTGTCTACATTGGAAGGTGTTACATCCTTATACTCTGTATCAGAAGGGAGCTCATCCTTATTCTTGATTCCCTCCTCCGGCTCCAGAGTTTCTCCTGGCTTAATTCTCACTTTTTGAGGAAGGGGGTCGTATCGCTTTGCGTCGCTTTCCTTGGCCTCGCTTGGGGTTGCTTCACTTGGAGTTGCCTCGCTTGGGGTTCCTACTCCGTCCTCAGACAGCACCCGGATCGTCACCTTCAGGATTTTTTCGTAACCATCGGAATATGTGATTTTAAGCATTCCTTTGTTTCTATAATTTCCTGGCCTATCTGTTGGGATTTCGTCTAAATCTGTAATATCCTCTATCAGTATATCATCAGGAAGCTCATCCAGATTCGCTATGTTGCCTTCATCCAGAGACACCTCGTCTCCAATATAAATCACCTCATCTTTGGCTTTCGGCTTGTAATCCTTCGACTGCTTTTCCTTCTCTACCGTTACAGGCACATCCACCGTCTCACTGCTTCTATCCTTTATATCTTGATCGGATAAGGGGACAGAATATACGTTCAGGTTCAGAATATCACCAATAAACGGATATTTACTGACATAGCTGCGGGGCGTCTGGCCAATGGTGACTGCATCCATAGCAGCATAATCTTTCAGCATCTTCCATGAGGAAGCATTCAACTGCTTGGTATTCACCAATTCACCATTGGCAAATAACTTAATGGTATAGTCCTTTGGGTTGGCAACAAATGCCATCGAGTTTTCGGCACCCGGTTCCAGGCAGTTGGCCTTAGCGCTGTAATTGCCCCATTCACCGCGCAGCTCATACCCCAAGGTCTCGCCGTCTGCATAAACATGGAAATGATTTCCCATCGCATTGCTTTCAGAAAAGCTGATGATAGAGCCAAGGGAGGCAGGCCCAACAAACTCAGCGGTGATGGTGATTGCATTCAAGCTTTTGCTTGCATCCAGAACCTCCTCGTCCAGCGTAATGCCGCCTTCGGTGCCCTTCAGGCTCACAGGCTCCGGCAGGGTGTAGATCAGCTCCTGTGCTTCTGCAGTAAATTTGACAGAGCCTTTTTCGGAAATATTGTTTGCAAGGTCAAAGGCATTAACCTCTACTGTATATTCATTACCTTTTGTCAGACCTGTCAGTTGATAGCTGTTACGTTTGGTCGTGCCCTTAAATTCACCTTCAACATATACGTTATAGCCCTCTACGCCTACGTTATCGGTGGAAGCATCCCAGCTAATGACTGCCTTCGTGTCTTGAACCTGAGAGGCTCTTACATTGGCCGGAACAGACGGAGCCTTCTCATCGCCTATGTTGTTATAGGAAACAACGGGAGAAACGTAGAAACCAGGATTGCTTGCTTGCGCTTCCGTCATGCATTCCACGCAGATATAGTCGCCTTGCTCGACCTGAATCACCTGAGAATCCAGCTTGACGAAGGCGCCGCCGGTATCGGTCATGTTGATAGGTGTGATAATGCTGTCGCCGTTCTTTGTGATTTTGAGGTAAGACGGGCCTCCCAAAGTCTGTCCGCGCAGCTTTGCGCCGCCGGAGACAGAACCGCCGCCGAAGCTTAGCGTAACGCTGCCGGATTTTGGAGCGCGCCATGCCATAACGGCGCTTTCAACATTGGAGCCATTTTTGTTATACAAAGGTCCTGAAAGAATACCATCGTGGGATTTGTTGTCCCGTGCAACGGTCGCCCAGGTATTGGACATACCATTCGAATAACTCTCCATCCATCCGCCCCACTGATCCTGTACCGTCATATTCTCATAAGTACCGTCTTTGGATTTGTATTGGTAGAACCAGACATTTCCCTGGGCGGAAGAATATTCCTCAACATAGTCGTAGCTATTTTTGATTTTGATGGTATAGTCCCTGTACACACCGTTTTCCGCAGAGATTCGCAGAATCATGCCGTCTTCTACCAGCATAGGCTCAGCTTCTTCCCCATCTTTCAAAATACTGGCGTTAGCCTTTGAGGCAATTTCAATATTTGCCAGTACCTCCTCCGTGGTGGTGGGATTCTTTTCCAGGGAGGGCACATTGAGCGTCTGCTTGGCTCCCCTGCCGGTGATCATATAAGGCGTACGGATGATTGCAGCGTTAGAATCCTCCGTATACAGTCCAGTCTCATAAGCGCCAATGTCAGGCATCTTATCCAGCTTGTTGCCGAAAAAGTCTTTTTCGCCCGCATTGCTAACCGGTTTGCCGGCGTCAATGGCGGGAGAGTTCTCCTTCAATTTGTAACCGTTAAAGACGCTGCGGTCATACACCAAACCATTGTCCTGAGCACCCACGGGAGCGCTGCCGCCATTGACAAACAGGGGGTCCTCCCTAATGGCATTGACGTCGTTGGGAATGTCGGAAAAATTGTAATAAATATTGTTGCTCCAGGTTCCTTTAATCCAGCTCCAGTTGCAAACCTTCTCCGGGGCCGGTGCACTGCCCGCATAGTAGAAAATATTGTTGTAGATATTGGTAGTGCCGTTTCGCATGCGATTGACCGGAACATTTTCCTTTATGTAAAACACATTGTTGTAAATTTCTCCATTGGGATTTGCAGACAGATTCAAAATACCGCCCAAATCGTTCTGGCTAATATTATAGCGAAATACGCTGTTAACCGCCTGCTGCAGGCAGAACATTACACAGCCTCCGGCATTATTGGATGAGTAGTTGTACTGATAGACGCAGCCGTCGCCGGAGTCAGCATCCCATGCCTGGCTGTCCTGACTGTAATGTGCGTCATAGCATTCATTGTACTGGAAAATCGGCGTCTTGCACTTCCAGGGCCAAATGCCAGCGGCCAGCATACCGCCGCGGTTTTTACCGCCATTTTTTTTACTGACGGGGTGGGTGTAGATGGAATTGTTCATATCCCGCGAAAAAGCTGTGACCACATTGCGCTCCACCAGAGGCTGATAGCAATACATCATAGTGATTCCGTCGCCTCCCAGATCGGAGAGATAGTTGTTGCGGACAACCACATTGGTGGAACCATACTCCATGACGACTTCATCCGCAAGTTCCCTGGTTCTGAATTTGTCCCAATAGCAGGTATATCCCACTGCGATGCCCCAACGGTTGACGTTAGACAGGGTGCAGCCCTCGATCAACACGTCATCATATTTTGAGATGCCGGTAGCAGTATCCTTCGGCTGTGCGCATACCATGTAGATTCCGCCATTACACATGTGCTTATTATAAACGTTGCCCTGCACATTGCGGATCTCAAGGTTTCGCAGCACAATATGGTCTGCTGTTCCAATGTTCTGGGTTACAGCAGCCACGCCGGTACGGTCCATTCTATCGGCGGTGCTGTAGCTTTCACCGCTGGCAAAATTTCCCTCATTGGTCATGGCAATATCACTGATTTCAATATATTCCACATCATAAAGCAGAATACATGAAGAAACATTGCCCCTCAGTACATGGGTAGTGCTATCCAAAGAGGCCAAATTATAATCCTGATACCAAACGCCGTAACCGTTCGTGGCTATCAGCGGCAGAGGCGAAGCGGTGTCTCCATAACTGCCAATTATGATCGGTGCATCGGCATTGCCCGATCCCTTTATATGAAGATATTCATTCTGGAACACTGACCCCCGCTCCAACAGAACCTTATCACCAGGCCGAAGAGTAATCTCGTTAATTTTCAACAAGCTGGCGAAAGCTTGTTCTGCACTGGTTCCCTCGTTTTCGTTGCTTCCTTTCGTCGAACTTACATAATATGTGGTAGATTCGGCGCCCACAGCATCAGCGGCGCCCCCATCTTCATGGCCGCTGCCAGACTCTGCCGGCGCAGGTGCTTCAACGGTGCCGCCGGAAACAAAGGACGTTGCTGCCGCCTCCTCTGCAAAGGCGGCCAAGGGCATGTTGCTGCTTAACATCATGGTCAAAGACAAAACAGCAGCCAGCGTTCTTTTCTTTCTTCTCATCTTCCTTTCTTTTCTCCTTTCATTACCACTGTGATTTATAGTGTCAAATAGGTCAGTTTACAAGGAACTACACGCAGACCACGAAACGGGGGCTGCTGACAACAAATAAAGGCTGAGTATCAAGCACTGAGAAAGTGTGGGATATTCAGCCTGTTTTGTTGTCCGGGGTTTCCAAAGGGGCTTGCCCCTTGGCACACGACTTTGCTTGCAAAGTGTAGTGTGTTATACGCTCTGTCAGCATTGCTACGAAAATGAGGTTGCCGCCGGGGAGGGCAAGCACATTTGAAGCAGCAGGAAAACAGGGCTGTGATTGTGTGGCGTGGAGCCGCAAGTGCAGGACTGGTTTCGTCAGCAGACAGGGAGTATATGAAAGCCCCCGTCCCTCGTCCCGTGCCGGACTATGGGAGAAAGTGTCCCATAGTGTGTCCACACTTTTGAAAAGCAAGCGTACTTTTCAATCTTTGCCTTTTTTGAAAGAACCGCTGCCGCGATAAGTGTTGACCACACAGGTAAAGACCTGTCCACAGTGTTTGCACCGTATCATGTGAACCATGATTTCATCCGCCCAGCCGTCCTCGGTCTTTACCTGATTCAGCGGGCAGGTGGATTCCTCCGCAAGCAGTTCAAAGCCGCCATTTGCCACAAGCTGGCGGATGTATTCGATACAGGCCAGATAATCTCTCGGTGCGTTAAATTTCTTCCATATTTGAATGTTATGGCAGTAGTCACACATGGCAGTTCCCTCCTTACGCAAACACCTGTTGACATCGCTTTCAAGTTTTTTCGTATTGAAATTTTCTCCTAAATCTTGAATGGGCGGAAAAGCCATTTTAGGGCTTTCCCGCCTTGATTGCCCATCAGCAAAGACCGGGCAGGACTGTCACCGGCGGCGCATTTATGCGCCGTTCATCTTGACCGTTGACTGGCTCGGCTGACTTTGCTATCTCCCCGATAAATAGGAGTTGTAGGTGTTACATGTCTTCAATCAGAATAAAGCCCCCATCTTTCTTGCCATTGAGAAACGCAAACATTGTTGGAGCACCTCCAGCGTTTATATAAAATGGCAACCAATTTGTATGTAGCTGCAATAATAGAATGTTATCGGATTCAACTTTACTATTCTGGAAAAAAGCGGGGATACCGCAAAATTTATCTACATCTATTTGTTTGAATTCCGTGGTGGCTATCTCTTCGTTTTCAGTTATTTGGGGTATCCATATGGCCTCGCTATCAACTGTTGGACCAACATAAAAATTTTCGGTATGAATATATTCTGGAATTTTTCCATTAGGTTGAATAAGGATCGCATTTTCTCCCTCATCAGGATAAATTATGTCTGTGTCAAAAAATGGGTCAGCCTCATCTTCTGGCTGTGTCATAAAAATATATGCTAAAGTCAAATCTTTCAACTCTCTATAAAAATCATTTAATCGTATCTGTCCTATAAATTTTAATGGACGATTATCCCATGGAAGACTAACCGGCCATTGGGGGGATGCAATCCAATCTGGCTGTCCACCAAATCTTGTTATATAGTGTTCATCACTACTTTGGGAAATAAAAGTATCTATTTTGTAAGTTCTCATTTTTATTTGCTTCCTTTAATTTTCGATTTATCGTTCTCTTATTTTCTTCCACGCTGTGGGTTTGGATTTTTCAGCAAGTCCGATTTCTCCGCAATCTTTTTCAGCCACTTTGTTTCTTCCTCTGACAGCTTCCTCAAATTCAGTCGGAGCCGCTTACAGATAAATGCCAAAGCCGCTTGTTCCGGGTCACTGTCCGGGCTGGCGGCTTCATCAACAGCCTGTAAAAATCCTTTCAGAGGGTTGTCCTCCGGGACGCTGAAAAAATCGTCCTTGTGTGCTTCCCGCAGGTCAAGGGCTATTCCGTTTATCTCCTGCTGTATCACATAGCGACAAAAGCTGTCATCATCAATGTGGGCGGCGACAAGCTGTCTTAACTGCGGGTCGGTCAAGCCGGGATTGTACTGCTTCATAATCGTTGCGCTCATTGTGTCCACAATGGCATTTGCGATCTGTATCTGCTTCACCGCCACGCCGTTCACATAGATTTCAAGGTCAGCCATGAGTCGGGGGAAATCCGGGTGAGCCGCCAGTTCACACAGGAGAGAATTATCCACCAACCCACTTTTCAATAATTCAATCATATCGTCACTCAAACGAAGTTCTGCAAGATCGGCGTTTGGGTAATTTTTTGTTTCGGACAGTCCCAGCAGATAATCGGAGGTCACGCCGTAAAACTTCGCCAGCTTGATAAGGGCATAGTGGCTGATGTCCTTAAAATCATCCGCTTCATAACTTCCCAGCGCAGACTTGGAGAGGTGGGTCTGCTCCGCAAGCTGTTCCAGCGTCAGCCCACGCTCCACACGCAGGTCTTTCAATCGTTCTTGTATGGATAGTTCCATGCTCCACCTCCTTGTCTGCTCGTTAAATGGGAATCTCTTATGTAATCATTGTTTTCTATCTGTAACTCCGATGCGTTTCTGTGCAGTTTCCCAATAAATCTGTAACTACCAAAGAAGAATAAAGAAGAAATAGTTAGCCTCACAACGAAAATTCACATTTCACTCCATTCACTTCTCCCCAGAACTCAGCGTTATAATCCCAAATATGCTCTCCTGGGTTTTCATCACCCCAAAACAGCAGTGTATTATGGTCAAAAACAAATTCACAGCCCTCCGGAGCGTTAAAATTCATAGAATTCCTTAACTGAAGAAAGATGGAAAAGACCGCAATATCCTCTTTAATGTCATCCAAATTGATATGAATGCGAGGAAGAAAATCTTCTTTCTCCCGGATAGCGTTCATATCAGAGAGAGTTTTTACTACGTTGCTTTTTGTTATATCTGCTCCCATGGAACTAAACAACGACAGCATTGCCCCCAACATCTCTTCATATAGGCTTTGAATATGACCAGTAATAAATCCAAGTGTATTTTTGAGTATTGTTTCCTTGTTATCTAAACCGCCCATAACAATTAGAACCGCTCTTGATTGTCCCGAAAAATCTCCATTCCATGACAAATCGACCCGCATTCGGTGAATTTCATCCTGTTCGTATTTGTCGTGGTGCATCATAGCAAGGAGCTCTCGAAAAGTCGATTCATCAAAGTAATATTCCATCCCATATCCTCCTGCATCATTGCTTTCACTTCCGAATTTCCTGTCCGCCAAATTCCGGCTTATCGCTCTGTTATTTTCATTCTACCACAATTCCGAGAGCGTGGAAATAGTGAGTTTTCCGGGCAGATTTCCGACTTTATGGACATACGGCACAGGCGGTCAAAAAAGTATACACTTGAGATAGTTCATCGGTGAACAGCACCTTAAAAATCGAATGACCGTCCTTTGATGAATCCCCCGGGGGGGGAACCACCGCGGGGAGCCACTTCTGGACAAAGTGTCCCGAAATCTGGGGAACGTGCCAACGCCGGAACACGCCGCAGGAATGGGGCAGGAAACCTTTTCGGGGAGAACGGCAACAAGGGCATGGAGGAACGTATGAAAGAAAATTTGTACAAACGATTGCCGCCCATAGAGCGCAAGTCGGACGGCTCCCCCTACCGCATGACCCCGGCGCAGAGAAAACAGGCAAATGCGTTTATCCGCCGGGAGTGCTGTAACTACGAGGACGGGAACTGTATGCTCCTTGACGATGGGGATACCCACACCTGCCCCCAGACCATTTCTTTCTCGGTCTGCTGCAAGTGGTTTCGGTGGGCGGTCTTGCCGCTTGCCGGGACGCTGGAAGCGGAGATTTACCGGGGCAGGGACTTGAAACGCTGTGCGGTCTGCGGCGGTGTGTTCGTCCCCAAATCCAACCGGGCTAAATACTGCCCCGACTGCGCCGCCAGAGTTCACAGGCGGCAGAAAACAGAAA
>OCAK01000583.1_pt1 | contig 30953 bp, 31 predicted proteins | sample 1538301 | NCBI WGS metagenome assembly OCAK01 (sample SAMEA2580285, study PRJEB22360) | human gut metagenome | biome: human gut; feature: human-associated habitat; material: faeces | place: Denmark | collected 2008/2010 | reverse complement strand
TTTGGCGCAGGTTCGACGTCTGACATCTTGAATGTCTGACGTTGAACGAAGCTGGCGTGCAAAATGGCCTCACAAGGCCATTTTGCACCGTCTCAGGGGCACGATTCAGGATTTGCCGCTGCGTCCGTTATCGTAATAATCTCCCACAGGCACCACCGCGCACGCCGCCGTGCCCGTGTCTTCTATCGTAATAATTCGAAATCTGGCGCCTTTTCCTCTTTGTCCGTTATCGTAATAACAAGGCGCGCGAGTGTCTTCCCCCGGTCCAAGGGCGGAGCCCTGGCAAGCGCCGAACCGCCCGGGTCGGCGGCAGACTTGTACACACATTTACGATGGGGGTACAAGTATGCGTCTCTTGCGGGATTTCTCGTTTATCGGCAGAAAATCGAGGTCAGAAGATGGATGAGTTCTTGAGTATTGAAGATCTGCGGTGGGAGTTCGGCGCGTCGCGAGCATGGATGTACAAGTATCTGGCGCCGCATATCAAGTCAATCACCGTGAAGTGCTCGACCGACGACGGCGAGCGCCTGTGCAAGCGTTATAGCCTCGATGATGCACGGCGCGTGGTCGCCGAAAAGGCTCGAGCCGAGGTCTATTCCGTGCCCGTTAAAGCGGACCCCGGGAAAAGCAGCTATGCTCCATACCGCCGCCCGCAGCGCGTGCGAATCAAGACGAGCGCGTACATCGCCGAATATATCGTCGGCTTCGGTCATCTCTGGCAGATCGACGAGATTGCAGAGGAATGCTGCGGTAAGCGCTCAAGAGAGGCGGCATATCAATTCATCTACCGTAACGCCTGGATCGCAATCGTGTTCGGTAACAAAACTTTCTATATCCCGAGGCGCACCACACCGCAATTCGTGGCGGCAGCAGTCGAGGTGTTCGGAGACGCTGCCCACACCGTCGAATACGCACGAGGTGGGCATAAAAGTGACGCCACGGAATAGCGGCACTATGTAACAAATGAATAAGTGAACGGCGTAAAAAGTGAAAAACCGAACTACGTAATATCGACAATGCGACATAACGCAATAACGACAAAGCGGAATAGTCGCACTATGTAACCACGTAATAACAGAGCTATTGAACATCGGACTATTCGGTCCTGAAATCTGTTCGCAAGAGTCGTACGCTGCCGTACAAAATGCCCGGCAGCGTACCGCCGCAAGCGGCGCACGCTAGGGCTCTGCCCTAGCACCCGGCACTCGCGGCGTTAGCTCATTGTTCCGCAATTCAACAGTTACTTTTTTCAGTTTTGTCGTTATCACGTAGTTCGGTAATTACACAGTTACGTAGTGTCGTAATTGCTTTGTTCGGTTGTGTCGCAGTTCAGATATGAACAACCGCCGCAGGCGCCGGGTACTAGGGCAGAGCCTTGGCAGTACGCGGACGACCGAAACGCAGTTTTGTACGGCAGCGTACGACACTTGCGGGCGAGTTCCGGCTATGCCATTGCTGAATTACGACAAAACGCAACAACAGAGCCGTGTAACCGCGGCATAACTGATTTACAGACGATACGAAGAACGTAATGAATGAACTAGTGAACTGCGACACAACCGAAAAAGCGAACAGCTATAAACCCAAAAAACGCATTGAAGCAGGAGAGATGTTTTAAAGCTCAGCCCACAAATCGAGAACAGTAGCGTCCCGACGAACCGTGGCAAAATAGTCGCAGTAGTCATAGGCATCATCGGGACTGCGCATCACGGCAACAAGATCTCCGTTGTGCGCATCAACAACTGCATGTCGAAATCCCATCGTCTGACGCATCATCCGGTTGCGCTGCCGCTCGATCTCGATCGCATCCAGCAGGAGGTGGCCATCTGTATGGCCATGAAGGGCGAGCTCCATATTCTTCGGGTGACAGTCGTTAATCGCGATATTGATCAGCTCGCGCAGATTGTTTTTGTAACTGTAAGAAGAAGAGCAAGAAGAAGCACTAGGGCCGAGCGCCACTGCGAAGGGAATCTCATCCCGCTTCAGCGTAGGATGAGGCTCCCCCAACAGGACCTTCGAGTTACTTAACTTCAAACCTGAAGAGCCTTCGCTCCGGCAGATCGGTCATCTTCATCGTATAGGTCCCGGGAAACGCTTTCTCAAAACGGACGGTCTCGTAACCTTCGAAATAGTCGTTGGTGTTTTGCATCATGAATGGGACGAGTAACTCGTTCTCCGCCCCAACCTGTACAGCAAACGCAGCAGAACCGCCCAGCACCGGCATTGCCTGCGTTATCAGATCGGTATTGACCACAAAGTCATAGTTTGGCGCAGACTCCGGCACCAAATGCCAAACATACGCTTTAATTCCGCCTTCGACATTGTCCTTATTCCTGACACGCATCTTTACGGCGATAACACACGTGATGTCGGCGTCCTTCAATTTCGTTTTCGTATCTACGATGCCATATTTTGAATAATCATCATGCGCACGCTTGAGATACTCGCGCGGCGTGAGCAGCTCTACCCCGTCTATGCAAAACGAATACCCGTCAGTCGCCACATCCTTCGACCCCAGAAACGCCCCATCCATCGAGAGCCATTCGCCCTCCGCGTAATATTTTTCAGGAATGACTGTCCGGTTCCCGTTAACGACGCTCACCCTCATGCCCGCAAGGCCGGTAACAGCACAGCCAAAAAGCGCGAGCATCGACCTTCTCGTCAACAGGGCCTTCTTCATCGTGCTCACGACCTTTCCCGAACTTTCACAACGGCACCGTCGCGCATGCAGTAAACACGATCGGCTAGCTCCTCGAGCACCTCTCCGTCATGGCTAGACAGAAGAACCTCGCGACCCGTTGATGCCGCCATCGCCACAACGCGCTTGAGCATTTCCACGCCCGCTTCGTCGAGGGCATTCGTTGGCTCATCGAGAACAAGCAGCTTCGGCTTTTCCATAATTGCCGCAGCTATTCCCAGACGCTGCTTCATCCCAAGCGAGTATGCTCGAAACTTCTTTTTTTCGTCTGCATCGAGCCCCACGAGCCGCAGGGCAGAGCGAATGTCCTCGGTGGTGGCAACGCCATTGATTTGAGCTATGAGCTCCAGATTGTCGTAACCAGACAGATATCCTAAAAAGGAAGGCGCCTCTATCAACATCCCCAGACTCGGCGGAAACGAGATATCCGCCCCAAGTCTTTGGCCATCGATAATAATCTCGCCCTCGGTGGGTCTAATCAATCCGCAGACCGCTCGCATGAGCATGGTCTTACCCGAACCGTTTATCCCCTGAAGCCCGACCACAGTCCCAGGGTCAACCTCGATAGACACGTTGCGCAGGACATCGTTTTTGCCCATGCGCTTCGATACGTCCCTAACGATCACACTCATATCTTGTCCCTCTTTTCGATAAGGTCGGCCCTTCGAAACCACAGTCCACCCAACGATAGGCATAACGACATAATCACAATTGAAAACAAGCCACTCGAGCCCGTCGCAATTCCTTCTTTGACGATTCCACCCCAGCGCAACAGCATCAAGGCATTTCCCAGTAGCGCCCAATGCCGCGCATATGCCGAACAGATCAGGTAACTCATTACAACCGCAAATGAAACTGACGGCCCAAACACAAACCCAACCGTTGCCTGCACAAACGCAAGCGCCTCAAAAGCAAGAAAGAGACCTGCGAAAAACGGCAGTGCACCTGCTTCGCTCGCCTTGAGAAACCACGGCGCCAAATTAGCCAGCTGAAGCGACTCGCCATGGATGACCGCGCTGAACGAGGCACTCACCATCAAGCTCCAAATCACAACAGAGCAAACCACCACGAGCAGCGAAAATGCCGTTATCGCCGCCACTGAGATAAAACGCGAGACCCACCAAAGGGTTCTCGCCCGGCATCGGACAAGCGTTTGCAAACCAAACCCGTGCAACGATTCGGCGGGATAATCGAGTGTTGTATAGAGAATAAGCAGAATGAGAAATAGCCATCCTAGCGGAGGCACAAACATGACCCCGGGCCTAGGCTCAAACGGAGCAGATCCGGCAAACACGAGCGCAAGATTGTCCGCAAACCCCAAGGCATCCGTCCTGACCCCATACACAGAAGACAAACCGTAGGCGTACACCAGGTTCGCAACGGTCACTGCCGCAATCGCAATAAAGGTAATGATGTTCTTCTTCAAAACGGTCCTCAGGTCCGCGGCGACCAGCCTAAACAGCATCAGACCATCTCCCGCCTTTTCCACGCCCCAGAAAAAGCCAACGAAGCAAGGGTCAATAATATGATTTCCGCAAAACCGGCTCGAATGTCTGGCCAGTTATTCAGCGATTCCGACCTGATGCTGTTGAAGATATTGCAGTTAAACCCCACACAAGCCATTACGCCGAAGATCCAGCCATTTGCAAAATGCCACGCAACCATTAGCAGATACGGGACAATTATCGCTTTGATTCTGCTACGAAACAAAATTGAGAAGCCAGTTACAGCCATGGATAAAGTCCCGAGCGTGACCGCATCGAACAGCGTGTATGCAAGCACATATAACAAAGGATGTGAATAAAATAGACCGGAGAAATAGCTATGTAGGTAAAGCCCTACGTAGGTCGACTCATCGACCCGAGGAAGATACGCAGGAAAAAGCATCGAGACAATCAGGAAATTGACGAGCAGAGGAATGGCAGTCACTGTAAACGCGGAGAGGAAAGCAGACAGCACCTTTACGTTCACGTATGCCTTTCTGGAAACGCGCGTGCATATCTGCATGTCATAACCACTCAAACGCTCAAAGAGGCACGACCAAGATCCGGCCAACATTGCAAGCAGGGGCAGTGCATAGAAAAACACCGACGCAGACAGTGGCGCGTTCGCGCTCACAACAATCCAGTTACCGAAGCTGCTTTCACGTGTTTGACCGAGATAGTTTTTGGCTTGCATGCCAACGCCGTAACCAAAAGAAAGAAGGTTGTGACGTTCTTTTTCCAAATTTGCCCACGGCTCCAGCGCAGCAGCTATTGCAACTGCGACTGCAATCAAGAGAGCAAAGATAAAAGCTGGGCGTCTTATCGTTTTTGACAGCTCATATCTTACGAGCCTTTGGTTCATACGTCCTCCTCCCCCTTCCGACCCAGAAAGCCGGAAGGGAGCCATTTCAAACAACTATGCGGGAAGCTTGCGGAAATGCCCGACGCAGTCGGGGCTCCATACACCAATAACAGTGCCGTAGCCAGACTCAGCCCATGCAGTCAGTCGCGCCGCAGATCGCCCGTTCTCACGGACGAGGTTATACATTTCCCACTGTCCCTTGTGATTCGAACGATACGTTCCCTGAGTACAATTCATGCTGCCGCTACCGCTTGTGTTATACGCACCGTCTGTATATAACCGAAGCGGATTTCCCGTATAACCTTGGATATCCAGATAGAGCGATGAGGAATCATCCTTTTGACGGTAGCCAGTTGCACTCGTCCCGGCACATTGAAAACTAAATGCCCTATCGGCATTGTTCGTACAGGTCGTAATTCCCGTATCGGCGTTTTGAGTAATGCTAGAAACCTGAGAGGTGTCAAACTCCTCTTGCGCGAACGATGCAGCGGGAACCCCTAGGGACAGACCCGCAGCAATCGCCAACCCGACTCCGATTCGAGTAATAGCGCTCCTTGGCTTAATCATGGCCTTCTCCAATCAAAAGCGGCTAACAATGCGTCGACGCACAGCAACCTTTGCATGAATGGAGAAAGATGTCTGTAAACACTCGCTATTGAGTTGATAATCCAGGCGTTTACACGTTATCTACCTGCGATAACAATGAAATAAGCTCTGCTTTGTTCTTGATCTTCAACTGGCGATAGGACGCGGATCGCAGCGCTTGCACCGTAGATGCAGCGTAATCGACATCCTGCGCAATGGTCTTTGTCGTTGCGCCCTCTGCCGTCATCAACAATATTCGGGCCTGAACATCGGACAGGGCGCGCGACGTAAGCAGAGCCAGCCGGCGCACGTGAGCTGCTTCGGTGGACCCGTTCGCACGGTACTTCAAGACGGCCTTCTCGTCCTCAACCGAGCGTACGAGCACGATGTGCGTAACGAGCATGGGCACAGACCAGCAAACAATCACCGTTGCCACGACGACATTGACGGCCGAACTTTGCCCCAGCAACGACGCAAGGAACAGAGGCTCGAAAACCGTCAGATCCTGCACCATGTTGAGCAAGACAACCCAGACAGGAGCCGCCGCCCCAAAGCAAAGCATCCATATCCCAAGCATTTTGCGCTGCGGGCAGCTACGCAGCACTATGTATGTGAGCAACATCCCCGTCAGCACCGCGAACCCATGGATTCGCCCCCTAGTGGCCGCATGGATTAAAGTAGCCGCACCTATTGACACCAACGGCACGATAGCCCGGACACGGGCATGCACCTTAAACGGACGCAGCCCAACAGCGAGCGAGGCCGTAGATGCCACGCCGCACAGCAGGACCGGCGCAGCCATCAACGGATCGCATATACACCTCCATGCCGCGATATAGACAAAAGACCATTCCACGGCAGACAGCACCGCCCATACGCACGGGCTTCCGAGCCCAATCGCCCCATCCGTTCTAGTCAGCGCAACTTCACGATTCAGTTTTTCACCCGCGTAGTGCAGCGACAGAAGCAGTCCGAGACCCAATGCATAGCTTGCGAGAGAAAAGGCGACTGCCCGCGAAACACCGGATCCCCAATCGCTATCCGCCATTACCAAGGGGCCCGCCGCAAGGAGGATAAAAAATGTTGTGAGCAGGTATCGAAACAGCCGGCGCGTCCGAACTGATGTCAACATATCACCAGCATGCCGCTGCAGCAGACCAGGCCCTGCAGCATCACCCTCACCCGCAAACAATGCCACGAGCTCGCGTGAGCCCGCAACCGATGCCTTCCCGTATGCTCGGTGAAGCGTTGTTCGCACCGTCGATGGCTTCGTACCCGTCTCCCTGGCAATTTCCGCCGGCGTTTTCCCTTTGAGCAGCAGTCGAACAAACTGCTCTTCTCGAGGCGACAGGGCAGGGGAAAACACCCCCGCATCGAATGGGTCGGACGTGCGAGGGGTATCCGAATTGTTGCCCCGTTTCTCCCTTAGCAATGTGCATACGAAGGCGGCAACAGCAATAGCGGACCCCATCGACAGTGATGCAATGACTGCGGCATCGCTTGCAAAGTATGCCACCTCGACAGCCGGAACAAGGCCAATGGGAACTGCTACGAGCACAGAACGGGCAAACACGTCGCCCTGCCCCCGGCCAAAGGCGCGGGGACAGCAAAGCAGCGGGACCGCAGCCAATACGAGATAGACCAGAGGAATTAAAAGCACGAGGCCAATTGATGCGGCCGTTACAGAGGGCATCCCCCATGGCTCGGGAACGACTCTCCATGAAATTCGACAGCAAAACAGCAGGCAAGACAGGACAACTATTGTTTCTGCAAAAAGCGTGCTCTGCGATCGGCGGGTCCCCCTTTCGCCGTCCCGCGCCGCCCCCCGTATCAAAGGAGAGCCCGCCGTATCCCAAATTACATATGAGAGGAGCAACGACCCAGTGAAGCACAAGGCACACGAAACACGATGCAACAACCAGATTGGTGCAAACACGATTGGAATAGAATCTCCGCGAGCATAGAAGGCCAAGTCGACCCATTCGGGAACCACCGCAATAGCAGCAAGGGAAACACCGAAGACGCCAAGGCGACCCGGCCGTCTTATTTCTCTCCCCTTGCGGAGCGCAACACCATGACCAAACGCCGCGAGGCATGCGCCAAGGATAACGAGCCAGGTCATTGCACCTGATGCCAAGCCGATTGAAGATGAAAACCGGTGATAAGGGGTAACCGCCATTACGATAAGCACAATGGCGCAGGCAGATGTGGCAGAACGGCGGGAAAAGAGCATATGGCCTCCATAGCATGTCATTATATCGCTCGATCCACTCATCTATCTCCATGCCCACACCGGCCAACATCAACGATTCGCGCATACTCCAATCCGAACCAGATCACGGGCCAATTTTTCCGCAGCCCCCGCCCCAAAGCGGGATACGGTTTCCTTTTGAGCGCCGGTTCGGAAAATGCATCCAGTTTTAGGCCGAAAACTGGGACGCGCGGGCAGGAGCTATGCAAAGATAGCGGCTGTTGGCCTTGCGATCGGTTTTGCAATGGCGCTGTGCGCATCATTCGCGAAGTATAGGTACGAGCTGACTGCTTTCTGTTTAATGACTGTCAATCTCTTCTGCTATCTCCTTTCACTTTTACTCAGTAGTTATAGCTGAACGTTCTCAGATATATAAAATCATTCCTTCCATTTTCCGAAAGCCGTTTTATGAAATATCAAAAATAGCTAAACGAGTAATTGCACTCACTTCTGAATCTGATCCAATTGCGCTCCGACTTAAAGATTTCTGTTGTCAGGTTCATCTGCCAGATAATCATGTGGAACATAATCGACGTGATAACGCTTTTCAAGCTCCTCGATAAACCGGTCGACCTTTCGAGCGTTTTGGTAAACCTTTTCGAGTGTGCGGAAAACAGCTTTCTCGTTGTACGCGGGAAGCCCCTGGGCGTTCACAAAGTACATCAGCTGATTGAGGTTCGTTCCTTCCTTCAATAACTCATGATGGAGTTTTTCAACTTCAGCAATATCGAAATTGAATGATTCAATCTTTCCGTAGATCGCACCGCGGCGAACCAACTCGCTTACAGAGATGCCAAGCACTGCCGCCCGCTGTTCGATCGCCTTTTTTTCTGGAGCGGTCAGCATCACATGAAACGAAACGTCACGTTTCTCGGCGTTCTCGGCGATGGCTTCACCGCACTCGCCAGATTTTTTTGGAGCGTGTTTGCGCTTGCAGTTGTGCAGCGCTTTATTTTTCTCGTGCTCGATTTTCTTTCCAGTCTCAAGATCGTCGAGAGCAATCGAACGGCTAATCAAAACGGAGCGGATTAGTTCAGCTTCCGTGCAACTAGCTTCGTCACAGAGGCGCTGAAGAATTTCCTTTTCTTCAGCGGTCAACGTCGCTTCGACTTTCTCGCTTCGTCTCATTTTTATCCCTTCAGCTTCGGAGTGGCCTCCGAAACAAGATTTGGAAAAGTCCGCTGATTTTTCTCGAAGGCGAAACCGCTTCGCGCACAAAGCGGAACTCAGCTTTGCCTGTCTTCTTTTCCCGTGTGAGGGAAAAGCAAGATCGTAAATGGCCATAGTTCACGTTTACATGTAATTATGGCCATTTACGTACATCTTGCAATCTCCGGAACGGTGATTGGGCGAAACGCAGTGTAGACGTGGAATGAGAGGCCTCATTCCAAGCGAGAGGCCTCGCGGCGTCGTAACCGCGTGAAGACCGTGAGCGAAAGCGAAATTTTAACGCGAAGGATGCTGAGCGTTAGAAGTTCGCTGTAGCGAGAGCGAAGCGATATTGCGAATGCGAGGGATGCCGAGTATTTGCAATATCGCGCAGCGGGTTTGCGACGCCCGCGGCGCAAACATTCGACTTTGTCGAATCGTTTTCGTGACGCTTGCGAAAAGGTTGAGGCAGCTTTCGACAATTTCAATGGCGCGGAGAGTCATTAGCGTGACTCGTAGCGCTGTTGGATTTGTCGAAAGCTGACGCGGCTCGCATTACGAATCGAATGGCGAGTCGATTTTCATGCGGCGTGCACACACGCCTACGATCGCGACCGATGGTCGCTATCTATTTTCAAATCGCGTTTTGTTTTGACGCGATATGAAATGCGATATGAAAAAACGAAACGCCCGCGCGAGCCGTTTTGACTTTTGCGCGGGCGCGATTCGATTCAAATGAAAATCAAGACGGTGAGTTTTTGAGTTTCGCGGTTTAGATCTCAGAAAACAGATCTAAAAACTGCGGCGTCGATTTCACTTCGCCCGCAGCATCACGGCGCAAGAACATCCAAGGGAACAACTTGGACACCGCGGTCGGTAACATAGGCTTGTGAGCCAAATCCAATAATCGCTACTTTAGAAACCGGCGGGTTGTTTCCGGCGGCAACCATACGTTCCTCGACAGCAACAAGATTATCGGATGCCTCTTCTATTTGAGCAGAGCTGAGTTTAACTTCGACCGGGATCCAGGTCCCACCAGGAGCCGCAATGACTGCATCGACCTCTAGATCGCGAGAATCGTGATAGTGGTAGAGACTCATTCCATTTGCTCGCGCATAAACCCACAAATCATGGAGCGCCAGCGATTCAAAAAGTAGTCCAAGCGTCTTGAAATCTAACAGCAAAGTCTCCGGAGTCGCCCCGAGCGCAGCGGCCGCCAGTGACGGGTCAGCAAGATGATGCTTCTTTGATTCTCTTAAGTGCACCGGAGATCTCATTGCTGGATTCCACGCGGGAATATCGCGAACGAAGCTGACCCGTGCGAGAAGAGATATATACGATGCCGCCGTTTGTCTCGATACTTCTCCACCAAGATCAGCTACGAGCGTCTTGAGTGTCGCCAAAGTGGATTCATTGCGCGCAAGCGATTCGATGACAGCCTTGACCTTTTCGGGATCGCGTCGAGAGCCATCAACACGAGACAAATCTTCTTCGGCGACTATGCCGATATAACGTTTTGCCATCGCCGACGCAGCCAGCGCATCGCGCCCGACCGCCGCGGGCCATCCGCCACGGACAACGTACTCGGCAATCGAGGCAGAATCCAACGATCCTAAAGCGCCATTGAACTTTTCGCCAGAAATAATGCCCGACAGCTTAACCGCGCCGCTAGATTTCCCAAGTTCGAAAAGCGTCATGGTATCCATGCGCAATTTAGCGAACCTTCCAGCGCCACTGTGCATCGGCCGTTCATTGTCTCGCGGCGTCGCCGACCCCGTAAATATGAACTGGCCAGGCTCGCCGCCGCGGTTGTCGCACTCAAACCGCGCCGCGTCCCAAAGTTTCGGAACCTCCTGCCATTCGTCGATCAGCCGCGGCACCTCGCCTGAAACGGCAAGCGCCGGGTCCGTCTCGGCACGCAAGCGATTCTCGAAGTTGCGCGACGGGTCCATGAGAAGGAGCTTGGACGCCGCACGGGTCCCGGCTGTGGTTGTCTTTCCACACCATTTCGGTCCTTCGATGAGAACGGCGCCGAATATCCCCAGCATCTGGTCGAGCTCATTTTCGATAATTCGAGTGTAGTACTTTTTTGGCATATTTTTCACCATTGATTACCAGCACATTTAACTAAATTTACCGTTTTCATTTAACCAGTTTTTGCTTTTTTGATTAACCAGATTTACGCATTTCAGTTAACGAAACAGATTAAACATGACGAGTCAAGCCACGACAGGCGCGCGTCGTACTGCGGCAATCTCAGTATTATTTAGATTTACTTGCTGCCGGAATTGACCCGAACAGCCTGTCACCTCTTCATTTCAATCATCTATACACAGTCAGGAACGAAAATTACGACATTCTTGACGTGTTCGCGCGTGCTGATACGTATTTTGATTTGATAGACCATCTTAAATTCGCAACCTACCTTATGATTCATCGAGATGGTAGAAGCATTGAAGATATTTTTGAAATGCATCGCGATCGTGATGCATTTGCCGTTGCAGAGAGCTATACGGCAACTCTAGATCAAGCTGGGGTGTATTATGCGATTTCTTGTTTCGAAATCGACCGGCTGGCAATAGTTCGTCGAGAAGAAAGAGCGCAGGATGTCCTATCCTATCGATACCCTGTTCAAAAGCTTTATCAGCTCTTCATTGAGACCATGAACATTTCAGGCTTCGAATCAGTGGCGAGCACCCCGACAAAAATAGTCGTTAGGAGTGTCAAATGAATAAGAATGCCGCTGCGCAGTTGCACGTCTATTCCGCCTTTTTCGTTCTCGCGGGATTTGTTTTAAATCGGGGAGTGTTTCTACTTTTCCTTGCGGAGAAAGGAATGTCTGTCACGGAAATCGCGCTTTATCAAGCCCTGTTTAATATTGCAACGGTCGTCCTCGAGCTGCCAACAGGGCTGATAGGCGATTTCTTTGGAAAGAAGTTCTCGATTCAAGTGGGCGTGCTGCTGCTTCTCTTCCATACGGCTGGCATGCTGTTGCTCTCAGGCCCCTTTCTCGTCGCGCTTTCCCTTGTTGAGGCACTCGCCTACTCCCTTCAATCGGGATCCGAACAAGCACTTTTATATGAAATTGCCCGAAATGCCGGTCAAGGAGAGCGCTTCCTCACCATCAACGCTCGGCTGCTTGCCGCGCAATCAATCGCGACGGGAGTGGCAATCGTACTTGGATCATTCATTGCCCAAGTATCTTGGAGTGCCCTCTACGTATGCGTTTCCGTTTTCTATCTCCTGCAGCTTTTCCTTCTGTATCCCATTGAGAGGATGGAAACGACCCATTCCAAAAACTCTGGGGAGGAAAGGTTTGACGTAGCCAAGGTCTTCAGACGCGAAACCTGGTGCATTGGAGAATCCGCTTTTGCGGTGTTGCTTCTTCTAATCGGCACAAGCATGCTCGATGGATTCTATGGGAGTTATTACAACTTGAATCAGTTGGTATTCGACGCATTTGACGCTCCCGTCTCCATGATAGGAATCTTTTTCGGTGCATCCTATGCAGTAAATGCGACGGCCTACATTGCAGCAGATTTCTTCTCATCGCGTTTCGGGAAAAGAAATACCATGCTCGGCTCGATGCTAATCGAGGCCGGTCTTTTCATGATTCTTCCGTGGTTCGCTTCAAATCCGCTGTGTTTGTTTGGCCTTAGCATGGTGCTTTGCTTTCTCCCAGAAGCGGTGTACATCACTTCGGAAAACTTAATCCAAGACGCGATAGCGGACAATCTCCGCGCGACGGTCCTTTCCGTCGCATCTCTGGTAAGGGCTCTCTTTTCTGCAATGTTTTTCTCCATATTTGGATATGTGTTGGGGTTATATCCCATTCAGATAGCGCTCGGTGTTATTGGCGCAATCGCGATAGCAATTACCGCCGTTGTTTCATTGAAAATGGTAGGAATGCATGTCTCCAAGAATTGATATATCGATTGACGAGCTGCCCGAAGCGTCGAGCCTTCTTGATGGACATGACTATTCGTCACAAATCATTCAGCGTATCGCCGGGGTTCCAGTAATACTCGATGCATCGGGATGCCCTCATTCCCCTTTTTTCGAAGTTGAATATGATGACAGGACGATTAGGTTTACAAGTCAAGCAAGTTAATAATCTATGTGGTCAATATAATACCGTTGAACCCGCATATCGATACCGCTCAGCCATTCGCCTCGCCCCCGTCGCACGCATCTTCATCCGGTCTGTCATTATTAATCTAACGATGCTTTGAGAAATGCAGGTGCTTCTAAATGTACTGTCGACTTCTTCTCAAACTAATCCTAAGAGACAAGGCCGTATGGATTTGTACGCTCGTTCTCGCTGCAGCCTTTTCCGTCCCCATTGCGTTCAATTCACCCATCTACGGGCCCTTCTTTATGAAACAGGGCATGCAGGGCTTTGTCGACGCATTCAATACGCGCGCGCCCCAGGCCAGCGGCACAGACCTATCTCCAGAGCAGCAAGCTGACGCGGAGCTTGCAAGATACGCGAACGCCGCCCTCGCCGCTCAAACCGACGCCGCCTTTCTCGATTCTGCCGAGAGCTACTACGCGCTCATGGGCGAAGGCTTCCAATCCGGGTCCATCGTGGGAGACCGAGAGACCAATGACGCAGACCTCGCGTATTGCCGTGCCCTGAGCAGCTCCGGCATCACGGATATCCCGGCCTCCGCAAACGACCTGCCATTCCTTTCCTTCCTGCCTTACGCCATTGCCACGGCGCCGTCTTTCCTTCCCTTCATCCCCTTCCTTCTCTCGTCGATACTCGTGCTCGGCGCCACAAGGCCCGGGACCCTGGCGGCAAAGGCGCCCGTGCCCAAATTCCGGCGCCTTATCCAGATCGTGTTTTCGATAATCGCCGCGGGGACCGCGATGCTCCTCGCCGGCCTCGCACCCGGGGGCATTTACGCCTTGGCCCTAAACGGCTTCGGGCAAATTGGGTACCCGATCGCCTTCTTCCATGACGGCGCGCTTACCACCACGACCGCGGGAAACGTCTTCACAGCCCTGCTTCTCGCGCTGCTTGCGGGCGGAACCTTGATATCCGTTTGCTCCGCCGTCCTATCGACCGCAACGAGGCGCGTCCTCGCGGGCCCCCTTGCCTCCGCGCTGCTTGTCGCGGCCCCGGCATTCCCGTTACTGTCCGATTCGGCACTAGGGCATAATGCCGTGCTCGGGCTCCTGCCACTGCCCGTATTCTCGCCTATCGAGGCAACGGGTTACGTAGGATGCTTCCCGACAGAATTCATTGGCTCCGGTTCAGGCAGCGCATCGATGCTTGCCGTGGCCCTGGCATACGTCGCGGTCCTTCTTACGGTCGGCGCCGTTGCGACACGTTCCCCCAGACAGCCTGGACCCGCGAAAAAGCACCATGGGCTCGTGCTTCTGGACGCGAGCGTGGGATACGGAAGCACGACGATACTTTCAATCGGGTCGCTTTTCCTGAGCCCGGGAACGGCGGCGGGCCTCGTTGCCCCCAACGGCTCGGGGAAAACCACCCTTCTTGAAGCGCTGTCGGGCCAATTTCCCACCCGCATCCGCTCGGGAAGCCTGGCGGCAGACGGAATCTGCCAACGTCGATCAGCCGAATTTGCAGAACTCGTCTACCTGAGCTCTTCGGGCAGCGCGGATCTCTATCCCACGCTATCGGCCATCGAGCACCTTGCTTTCGTTAGGGAGGCGTGGAAATCGGCCGCCGACATCGACTCGCTCTGCAGCTCCCTCGGAATCTCCCCATATCTCGACAAGCCGACCCGTAAACTCTCGACAGGAATGAAGCAGCAGGTAAAGCTTGCCATGGCGATAGCGACCGATTGCCCGTACCTCATCCTCGATGAACCGCTGAACGGCCTCGATCCGGGAAAACGGAAAACCTCCTGCGACGCGATGCGCAGCGAGGTGGCGCGGGGACGAAGCGTGCTCATTTCGAGCCATCTGCTCGACGACCTGGCAGACCTCACCAACTCGTTCTACTTCATCGAGGCCGGCACGCTCGTTGAAAAGATCAAGTCGTCCTCGCAGACGCTCAAGCAGGAATACCTCGATACATACGAGGGAGGTGAATGACATGATAGGCAAGAGCTATGCAAAGATAGCGATTGTTGGCTTTGTACTTTGTCTTGCAATGGTGCTATGTGCATCATTTGCGAGGTATAGGTCCGAGCAGTCGTTCATCGATGGCGCTGAAAATGGGTTTGGCATAGACGGGATGTATGTCAACGATGGCGCGACCAGGCCGTCTATGGCGATTCTTGCAGGCGAAGACATGGAATGGCAAATCTGTAATGACGATGGCTCTTGTATGAGTGGTCATTTGGCCGCAACGAGCGATCCGAATTCGTTTGATCTTCTCGACAATGATGGATCGGATTGCGGTTCAGTTCACCTGTCGTATGCATCACGAGACGGGATGGACGGCATTCTCTACGTCTCCCACGAGACTGGCGATTTCAAGATGCGCAGGACTAACCGAGTGCCGGCTTTTTTCGAGGAGTGAGAATTCCCGGCGGTCTGCCGATCAGGCCGCCGGGGTATCGAACCCCGCATTCATCCGTACACACACGGACGAATTCGGAAAGCAACCGTGGTATTCCTACAGGAATCGAATCCGTGAGGTCGTTGTCCTGGATACCTGGGATCCAGAGAGCGGTAGATACCTGTTCGACGGTCTGACCCAATCGACCTATCGAAACTCGATACATCGGATTGCACGACCCTGGAGGGCATGTTCAGGGGATGCTCAAGCGTCACGGAGCTTTTTGATCTCGACCGTCTTGACACCTCGAACGTCGAGAACACGTCCTACATGTTCCTCAACTGCCTGACGCTCAAGGCCGTCAGCATCTTGGGATGGGAGGCGTCCGGAATCACAGACGTCGACCAGATGCTCAGTTGCTGCTCTACCTACATCCTCGCAACCGAGGAGCAGCGCGAGTTCCTGAACAAAATCACCGGCTCCACGCAGCACGGAATTTGGACCCGCAACCTTTCTTAGCCCAGATCAAAATACCGGTTGTTTCCAGAAATCCTCTAGACGCCTTCTAGATGATTTCTGGAAATGCAAATAGCTTTAGATTCCGAGCGTATCGACCGGAGCAATAACGATGCCTTCGCTAGTTACGTGAGCCGGCATACCAAACCCGATGACGATGAGTTTCGCTGCAGGTGGCCTCTCCCCGCGATCGACCAGCTTTCGCTCGAGTCGAAGCAGATTTTCCACTGCCTCTGGGACTTGGGGGCTCCCGAGCTTAACCTCAACGGCAACCCACGAGCCGTCACGACGATGGACAATCGCGTCGACCTCCAGGTCGTCAGCGTCGTGGTAGTGAGATACGGTCGCATCGCTGGCCGCCGCGTAAACCTTGAGATCGTGCAGCACAAGGGATTCGAAGAGCAAGCCAAGGGTCTTCGGATCGGATGACAACGACTCCGGATCCGCACCGATGAGGGCGACGGCGAGCGATGAGTCCGCAAGGTGCCGCTTCGCGCCCTGCCGCAACTTCACCGGCGACCTGAGAGCCGGATGCCACGCGGGGACATCGTCGACGATATTGATACGGCGCAGCGCGTCCATGTAGCTGGTAATCGTATTCTTTGAGACGTCAACACCCAAATCCCTTTCGATGGACCTCATGCCGGCAAGAGTCGATTCATTGCGTGCAAGCGACGAGAGCAAGGCCCTTACCTTAACCGGGTCGCGTTTCACTCCATCCGCCCTCGAAACGTCAGACTCGCAAACACCGTCAATATAGGCGGCGGCTATCCGCATTGCGTCGGCAGTTGTCTTACCGACCGCTTGGGGCCAACCGCCGCGGCAGAGCAAATCCGCGATACCGGCGATACCGGCGATGGATCCGAGTGACGCCGCAACGGAATCGCCATCGAGCAGCGCACCAAGCGAGACCGCTCCCGACGAAATACCGAGCTCGAAAAGCGTCATGGTATCCATCCGCAAACGGGCGATTCGACCCACACCGCTGTGCATCGGCTGGTTCTCGGCTCGCGGCGTCGCAGATCCGGTGAGAATGAACTGTCCTGGCTCCCCTCCCCTGACATCGCATTCGAATCGCACGGCATCCCATAGCTTCGGTTCTTCCTGCCATTCGTCGACAAGCCTCGGGGTCGGTCCGACAATTGCCTGGGCCGGATCGAGACGAGCGAGCTGGAGGGCCGCAAAACCGCCAGATGGGTCGGAGAGAGATAACGATGACTCGGCAAATCTCTGAGCTGTCGTTGTCTTTCCACACCATTTCGGCCCCTGAATGAGCACTGCACCGAAAATGCCAAGGTCGCGCTCGACCAAGCAGTCAACACAACGTCCTATATACCTATCCATCGGCTTTCCCTCCAATCATTCATTTGAAATTATAGCGTCTATCTGCGTCGTTGGGACAAATAACGATTACTTATTGGGACGATTGACGGTAATCTATTGGGACGATTGACGATAGCTCGTTGGGACGATTTCCATTTTCTTAAGGCACTAATCAACGAGACCCACTGTGAACTATGAGACGGATAAATTTAGCTGACGCCTCTCATGAGTTCAGCAATGCTGATTTGAAATCCGTCGGCAATCTTCTTGAGATTTGAGAGGCTGACATTACGCCGCCCGACTTCAATGCTCGCGTAGTAGGATCGATCCATTTCAATCAAATTGGCGAACTGCTCCTGGCTGCACCCGAGTCCAGCGCGAAGCTCTTTGCATCTCATGCCGAATGATTTCTGAAGCGTCTTCGTATCCATGACAAAAAGAGTCATGGATTGTTGTATAAAAGCCAACGGACTATATACAACAATCCCAGTTAAGGCGCATAATTATCTCTATTGGAAAGCACTCTGATGCCCAGTCGGATAGGGCACGGAAAAGGAATGGAACAGCACAATGACTCAGGGAAAGCATTTCGCTGCCGGTGGCGATCACTTCGCCGCACTGCCAAACAAAAAGATTCACACTCCGAAGGGGATCGCGCGTCTGACCGTCACCGCGGCGACCATGGCCGCCATGACCGGATCGAGCCTCATCTCACCGTTCGCGGCATTCGCCCAGACCGGTGACGGGGGTACGCAGCACCCCGCCGTGATGTCGCCGATCGCCGCCCACGCCGGCGCGGCATCCGGTACCGGCGCGAAATCCGCCGCACAGACCATCGCGGACCTGCAGAAGGCAGTCGACGAGGCGAAGGCGAAGGAGGACGCCGCCAAGGCATCCTACGATGAGGCCGCCGGTCCCTACAACGAGGCGGCTTCCGCCCGCGACCAGGCCAAGGCATCCTACGATTCGGCAGTCAGCGCCGGCACGGCAGCCGACCGAGCGGCAATGGACGAGTACGCCCGTCAGGTCGCGGAGGGCAAGGACGCCGCCGATGCCGCCGGCAAGGACCTCGAGCAGGCGAAGGCGGGTCTCGCAGACGCCAAGGCGGATGCATCCGAGAAGGACGAAGCGTACCAGTCCGCCATCAAGGCGGCCCAGAATGCCAAGGATGCCCTCGATAAGGCCAAGGCCGATGCCGTAAGCGCCACCCCGGAGGCAATCAGTGCCGCCGAGGAGGCCGTGCGCGACGCCCGGGCTGCCGTGGACAGGGCACAGGCCAATCTCGCCAACGCCAACGCGACGCTTGCCGATGCCCAGTCCAAGCTGGTTGCGGCCCAGTCTGCAAAGGATTCCGCCGATGCCGTCCTCACTGCAGCCCAGCAGAACAAGGACGCGGCGGATGCGAAGGCCGCAGCCGCCAGCGCCGCCTACGAGAAGGCGAAAGCAGACCTCGCCGCAGCGGAGGCAGGCGCCAGCGGTCCGGAGTACGATGCGGCAAAACAGAAGGTCGCGGACGCAGAGGCAGCCCTCGCTGCCGCACGAGCGGTACAGTCCCAGTGCGAGTCCGAGCTCGAGCAGGCGCAGTCCGCTGCAGCAACGGCACAGACCGAGCTAAATGATGCCCAGGCATCCCTCTCTGCGAAGCAGCAGGCCGCGGTCGATGCCGCGTCCGGCGTGAACGACGCCCAGTCCGCACTCGATGCCGCGAACTCCGACCTCGATGCGGCCAAGCAGGCGAACGCCGATGCCATCGCCAAGCTGGATGCCGCGAAGCAGGCTGTCAAGGACGCCGAGTCCGCCAAGGCAGCCGCCGACGAAGAGCTTGCGAACGCCAAGACCGCAAAGGATACCGCTGACGCGGCCGTGACCGCCGCCCAGCAGAAGGTCGACGAGGCACAGGCGAAACTCGACTCCGCCGACGAACAACTCAAGCAGGGAGCCATCGGCTTCTTCAAGGCCATGGGTGCCGATTCAGCCATCGAGATCATCCAGAACTGTACACACAAGGACTACACCGAGGTCGGAAACAGCCTCGATGCGACCAGTCTCGACAACATGCTCGCGGCAATCCCGTACATGAAGTCCATCAACGAGTATCGCAAGTCCGTCGGTCTCTCCGAACTCCAGGTCACCTATAAGCTCATTGCAGCGGCGATAGCCAACGCAAACTATTCCGATGTCAAGTTTGGACATTCCATGCAGTTCGATACGACCGAAAACCTCGCATGGAATTATGGAACCGATCCGAAACCGCAGTGGGTTGACCAAGAAAAGGCTTTCTTCGATCAGGCGGTTCAGGAGCTCTATGGCGTCACCGGTCTAACCGGTAAGGATGCCGTAGATTTCTACAAGACGCATAGCGGGATTGAATCCTATGTCAACCAGCACTTCAAGGTTGCCGGATATCCCGCAACCGTCGGTCACTACCTGCATGTCATCAGCCCTGAAATCGGCTATATGGGCATGGCGGTCTGCAGCAAGGGAACCATGAACGGCTGGAAGACCGACAGTTTCGATACCGCAAACCTGGGTTGGGCAGGCTCCGGTTGGAACATGAATCCCATGTCCGTCGACGAGTACGAGCAGAAGCTGACCTCCTATATCAACGGCCTCAAGAACGCCAAGAGCGCACTCGACGCAGCAAAGGCCGATCTCGCATCCAAGAAGCAGGCAGCCGCCGGCGCCGCCGCAACCGTCCAGCAGAAGCAGGTCGCGGTGGATTCCGCACAGGCAGGTGTCGATGCCGCAAAGCAGGGCGTCGCCGATGCGCAGGAGGCCGTGGACGTGACAGGGCGCGATATCGCAGCAAAGCAACAGGGCGTCACGGATGCCCAGGCCGAGCTTGATGCGGCGAAATCGGACCTCGATGTCGCCAACGCGGCAGTCGATACGGCAAAGTCGACCGTCCAGCAGAAAAAGAATACCCTCGATGCTGCCAACGCAGCTGTAACAACCGCACAGTCCAAACTGGACTCCGCCAAGGCGAACACCGCATCCAAGCAGCAGGACGTCACGGATGCGAACGCCGATCTCGCGAAGTTCTTCCAGGACGTCGCCGACGCCAAGAAGGCGCTCGATACAGCAAAGAGCGTCCATGACGCGGCGGCAGCCGATCAGGTCGAGAAGGCGACCGTCCTCGCCGCCGCCGAGCAAAAGGCGGACGCCACCGCACGCGCCCTCGCGGATGCCCAGCGTGCCGTCGATGCCGCCAAGGCCGACACCGGCGTTGCCGCCGACAGGCTTACCGGCTCCCAGACCGATCTCGAGGACGCACAGTCGAACCTCGACATCCTCACCGGCCTTGCCGCGAAGCTCGCAGAGGCACAGCAGCGCGAGCAGGATGCAGTAAAGGCCGTCAATGACACCAAGGCCGCCCTCGATGCCGCGAAGGCGGATACCATCGCCGCCGAGTCCCTGGTCTCCGCCGCCGAGCAGGCGAAGGCGCAGGCAGACGCCAAGCTGTCGAAGCTGAACTCCATCGACGCCGGCGCGGCGATCGCTTCCGGCCATGACGCGAACGCTGATGACGCCCTCAACGCGCTTTTCGCCGCAGCAGTCGAGGCACGTGCCAAGGTCGCGCCCGCCAGGGCCATTCTGGACGAGAAGCAGGCCGCGGTGGACGGGCTCCAGTCTGGCTATGATGCGGCACTCGCCGCCTACGAGTCGGCGAAGTCCGACCGCATCGCAGTGGAGCAGAAGCTTTCCGATGAGATCGCACGACAGGAGGCAGAGGAGGTCGCAAAGCAGCAGGCGGCATACACCCCGAAGCACCTCGCCGGCACCGATACCGCTCAGCCCGGCAGCCTCGCCCAGACCGGTGACCGCGCGGGACTCATCGGCGAGACGTTCGTCATCGGCGGTACCGTCCTCGTGGCAGCCGGCGTCTTCCTCGATCAAAAGAAGCGCCGCGAGCAGATGTAGTGCAAATCGCATAACGACTCGGAAAGGGGAATCCCGCAAAAGGGATTCCCCTTTTTCGTCTCGCCAGCCACGGTTCGTTGAGGCAGCTTCAGCTTAAGGGCCACAGATTAAACCGATCTACAACTGTGACCATATGACTGTGCGCACATGTTGGCATAGTCATATGGTCATATATTTACAGCTGCGATTATGCTGCAATAACTCAACCGTTAGTGTTTATTAAACAGCCAATCGAAGCCAGGCTTGCCCAGTGTTTGGCGCATCTGTCCCACCTGAATCTCCGTCTCCACGCCATCCTTGCCGAAGACGGCGCTCATGTTCTCAGCGGTCGGGATGACAGTTTTCGCTTCGCCCGTGGTGAGGTCGAAACGTTGGCTGCTGACCTGGTTCTCAAGATGGATCTGGCCATCGAATCCAAAGACACTCTGGAGCATGGCTGCCTCCTTGCAAGAAACTGTCGCCCCCAGGATAACAGACGGGCGGGTCCGGCGCAGCATATAACGCTCGGTAATACATGACCATGTTAACGTAGTCATATGTTCACGTATTACAAGCTGGGACCTCATGGATTAGAGCTCGAGCCGCGCCCGTGCTCCTCGGCGTCTCGCGTCCGACCGTCATCAAATGGCTCAAGCCGGGCTGGCGCGATGAGTGGGATGAGGTCGTGAGGCGGATGGACGCCGGCAACGTCACACCCATCCGCCTCACGGACGACGGGATCCCGTGGACGCCGGAGGCCGTGGCCGTCGGGGCGTCCGGCGGGAAAATCATCGGGGTCGATGCGTGGGGCATGGCGAAGGTTCTTACCGGAGCCTATGGTCCCGGCTCTCCCGGTCGTATTCCTACGATATCGCCCCTAGATCACCAATGTGTCAGATAAAGAATGAGGCAATGGTTATGATCACGCCTACGGCAGATGCAACGACTACGCCTTTTTTCCTCTCCTTTAGTCCGACGAATAGGGTTGCCGTAAAGTAAAGGGCGGAAATGCAGGCTATGGCAAGCGAAACGAGTTCCTTGGGCGGTTTCAGCAAAAGGTCGCTAGCAAAGAGTAATGCAAGCAGGGCAAAGCCGATTGTGGTCAAGTATCTCGATTGATTTTGCGACAGCATGGCAACCGCCTTTTAGAACATGTAGGTGAAAAGTCGGTACGATGTCATTGCGGTTGCAAACAAGCCGCCGCCAGGACCGGTTGTCACGAGACCGGCGATAACGCATTTTCTCGGTTTCCAGCTCATGACAGACCCCTCTCTCATGGTGCAACGCATACATTATGAGATATGCACATTATCTCGCTAATTAATTTCAATATCTATCATCCAACTAAAGAATACTGACTCACTGGTTCAGCGACGATGCGTTTTTACCCTTGCGTTCCCACTCGCCGCGTCGGCGGTCGGAAGGGTCTCCGTCTCGCAATCAGCGACCTTGTAACCGTATCTGATGACTGTAGGTTAAACCAACCCACAGTCATGAGCACGTTAATGTAGTACCATACTAATTACTTAACATGCTCACGTATTTCTACCTGTGTTTTAGAATTACTTAATGTAGTCACATGTTAATGTGCTAATATATGACTACGCTATTCAGAAAGGGGAGAACATGGCGACGAACATCCTGCTAGTCAACCAGAAGGGCGGCGTCGGCAAGACGACGTTCGCCGACGAGATCGCCTGGGGCCTCGAGCGCCGCGGCCACAAGGTCGGTTTCGGCAACCTGGACCCGCAGGGCGGTGCGAACCACGAGAAAAACCTGCTCGACGACGAGGACGCCGTGAACGTCATCGACACACCGGGCTTTTTGAGCGACGACACCGCCGAGTACGCCAAGAATGCGGATATTGCGATTATCCCGGTGCAGCCCGGAACGCTGGGCCTGAAGCCCATGAAGCGAACGATCAAGGTCATCACCGAGGCCAATCCCGACTTGTCGTTCGCAATCATCATCAACAACTTCGCCGGCAACCAGACCGTGGACAGACAGTTCCTCGAACTGCTCGAGGCCGACGACCTTCCCGTGCTGGGCACCGTACCGACCGCGGCGGCCTTCAAGCAGGGCGCGGCGCTGGGAAAGCCCGTGTATGAAATCGCCAAGAACGGCAAGGCCGCCCAGGCGATTGAAAACATCCTGAACGAACTGGAAGAGGTGCTGTAAATGGCAAAGTTCAAAAAGGCGACCTCCTACTTCGATGTCGCCGCGGAGAAGGCCGAGGAGAGGCAGCAGAAAATCGTTGAAAGCGCATCTAAGCCCCAGAAATCGGCTCCACAGGTACGGAAAGCCGGGCGCCCGAAAAAGGGTCTTGAAGGGGCATCTGAGAGGCTTGTACAGTTGTCTGTCTACGTTCCCGAGAGCTACCGCAAGCGATTGAAGCAGGTCGCCCTTGAGGAAGACAAGTCTGTTTCCGATATCGCTCGGGAGCTTTTCGATCGCTATTTGGCCGAAAAAGAGATCTAGTTGAGTTAACGGGTACCGAAGGGTGCCCGTTTTCTTTTACCTTGGCCACTGAAAGCCGATTTAAGACCCAGTTTATCTATCAATGAGAAAACGGTCGGACCTCACCGATAGGACGTCTTATTTTCGATTCTGCGGCTCCCTGCCGATAATTGAAGTAAGGCTGACTAAATGTCGGTATCCAGATCGACAGGAAAAACGGTCTCGGTAGGTCATTGCCGAATTGCAGGTGTTTACAGCCAAATGGGTTAGTCCGCCCGGGGAGCGAAGCGACGCCGGCGCTGAGGACTGGCAAGGACGCAGTGATTTTTCAGTCAGGTCAGTCGCTTTCCTTTCCAGTGAAAAGCGAACACCCGATTTGCCTATAACGTTTCGCTGGTCGCTAAGACCAATAGGGCCGTACCGGATTTATTTCCGGGAAAGTACGTTGCGAATGGATCGGTTTTCGACTAAACGGTGATTGACATGGACGTGAATAAAAATCTCAAATCAAAGAAAAGCTCTCTTCCCCTTTCTTTCTCTTAAAACCTCTTTAGATATTATTGGTGCCCTTTTTGGAAACTTTTGGTTGTCAAAAAGGGCACAGTTTTCGGGTTTTTGTGCCCCTTTTGGAAACTTCCTGTGCCCCTTTTGGAAACTGCCATTGTCAAAAGGGGCACAGGAAATTGCTGAAAGGGGCACAGGAAATTGCCGAAAAGGGCATAGAAGGTAATGCGAAAAAGCGCCTGAAATAGGGAGAAATTGCCGAAAGGGGCATAGGAAATTGCCGAAAGGGGCACAAAAATAGAACAGAGATCTCTTAAATTCGATAAAAATTGCCGAAAGGGGCATAGGAAATTGCCGAAAGGGGCACAGGGGGAGGCAAATAAAAAGGGACGGGCAATCTATCGCCCGTCCCGATTAGAGGTTCTTGGTACCACGTTCCATGCACGCCTGCGGGTTCACATCGTACTCGGCGGGCGCCCTGGGCGAGATGACAGTTTTCACGACGAGATTCAGGCTTGTGAGCTTTTCGAGGGAGACACGAAGTTTGCTTTTGCTGACGGCGAGCTGATCGGCGGCATTCTGTGTCGATACTCGAAACGGCTTTGATTCCTTTGCCGCGAAGAACGAAAAGATGTAGCCGAAAAGAACCTTGTCGAGAGCAGAGAGATCGGTATCGCGAATCGCCCAAAAGGGGACCCGGCAGAAAGTTCCGCGCGAAGTCCACTCGTGAAGAGCCCTGGCATCGATGAACTCGATGCCGCAGAGCTCCGCCCACCTAGCCTCATCGACCCTGTAGGTGATTTCTTCGCCATGGCCTTCTTTTTTGATTAGAGCGAAGTTTTTGAGCTTCTGTAGCCTCTTACTGAGCGCCGAGGGAGAGATGCCCAGGGCTTCGGCAATCGTCTTGGCGTTCGAGTGGCATCCCTTCAGGGGATCCCTGCGCTGGAATCCGTGGATATACGCTAGGACAAGGAGTTCGCTTAGGGATAGCTTTGCCTCGGATTTGCGAAGCGAAAGCATCGAGAGAGGGAGTGCGATGAAACGACCGCTGTCGGCCGAGCTGTCCTTGAGCCATGATTCTGCGTTTAAAGCGGAAGCGTGACTCGAGTTCGAGCTCGGCGTGTCGTCCGGTTTTGACTGGGCAAGAAGGGCGGCGAAGTCCTCTTTCGAAATCGTGTTTTTGAACGTGCTCCCCCCGCTGGGCGGAGCGCCATTTACGTCCATAAAGTGACCTTTCCAAGGTCACCAACATGTTTTAAGTGGTAGAATATTACCAACAAGTTGATGACACTTCGCTTAAAGGACCCAAGCCGCCAAGCTAATGAGGGTCCTTTTTGCGTTATATATGTCCTACTGTTTTTGCTGATGAAGACGAATCTCCTCCGCATTGAACAGGTTCTGAATCGCAAGCGCAACGAGCCCAGATTTCGTGAGACCGAGTTCACGAGCCTTTATGTCCATCTGCTCGGTCAGCTCGGTCGGCAGCGTAATCATGAGCCGCTTTTTGTTAGACGCAACGGGCGTGTTGCTCATACGATGATCCTCCCTTCGGTTGAAAACAGTATATACCACTTCTAACTAAACTGTTACAGTTCTGAATGATTTAGGCATATTAGTGACTAAAACCTTAGCGGCCTAAAAATGGATTGTCGTTATTTTTGGCTGTTGCTATGGGTCGAGATAACCCATAGCAGACAAAAGTTGCCAAAAGGGGCACAGAAAATTGCCGAAAAGGGCACAGTGAAACGTCCCTGGAATCAGCTGTTACAATAAAAACGGGGGGGGGTAACTCCGCGGACACGGCCTAGCGCGCTGCCATCCAGTGCCGATTCTGCCATACTCGCAATTCGGCGAGGATGAGGAGTATGAATTGATCGGGGCTTATAGGACAACACCAAAACCGGCATCGACGGCTCCATGGACGATTCGGATTCCAAATAGGCCCTGTTAGTTGAGCTGCTTCTTTGCCGGTGTCGTATACGAAACCGCTATACCCGCGGCAATTGCCATGAGGCAGCTTGCGACGAGTCCGTACTCATACTTCAAAACGTTTGTTGCGGTCAGGGCGATAATCAACACAGTCGCAATTTGCAGAATTATCATTATTACGAAGAGATTGATTCCTTGTTTGGCCGAAGTCGCTGAGTGAGTTTGGCTTTGTAGATTCAGGTTGAAGCAGACAAGAAAAGCGACCAGTTCGCTTGATACGGGGCCGACTACATAGAAAAAGATTGCGTCAATGAAGCCTATAGTGTTGTAAGTACTGTAAGTTGTTTCGCCGGAAAAAACAGCGTATAAAGCATATCCAAATCTTGGCTGATTCATGTAAGAGTACGAAAAGACGAAGAGCGTCAATATTGCTACTGACAGAAGTGCATTCAGGACAAATCGTTTGCTTTTCATCGATCGCTCCTTCCGGGTGACTCTTATATGTAATTCTACAGCAGCCCTTTTTCAAAGGATCGTACAGTCCTAAATAACGTGCACTTTCGCTGGAGGGTCGCTGTTTGGCGGCCCTCCTTTTTGCACAGGCGCGGTGGGATGGTAATATCGGGCGGGAGTCAGCCGCTCTGATAGAATCGTCCTTGCTGCCGGCAGCCCTCGTGCCGGGCAGAGCCCTCCATTTGATGGGAGGTGATGCCCATGACCGATTTCACCGAGCTCGTGAAGCTCCTGACCGCTATGGTCTCGCTCCTCACGGCCCTTGTCGGCCTTTCCAAGGCACTCAAGCAGGGTTCGAAGCCCAAAAAGAAAGGCCACCGTCGCTAAGACGATGACCCAACTTCATTAAGCAACGGCTCTGCCCAGCTCTCTACAACTTGGGCTGCCGTCGGCACCATTTTACCCTCCTGACGAGGAATTCGTCCATATTTCAAAAATCAAATCCTGTTCGCGCGTAGGCGTAAACTTTTAGTTGGGCAAATCCGGCAGATTGGAGCTTGAAACATGAGGGATATGCACCTCATGTCGCTCATAAAACGTCTCCTGACCTCGAAGGAGAACGTTTTTTAGCGACAGAAGGAGACATAAATATGATCTGGTTTACCAGCGACACCCACTTCGGGCATGAGAACGTGCTGAAGTTCACCGACCGCCCGTGGGAGACGATTTGGCAGATGAACGACGCCATCGTCGACAACATCAACGGCAGGGTCGCCGCGGACGACGAACTCTACATCCTGGGTGATTTCTCATTCAAGATGACCGCCCAGGACGCCTACGGGCTGCGCAAGCGGATCGCCTGCAGGCGCATCCACCTAGTCCCGGGAAACCACGACAAGGACTGGACCCAGCCGGCGGTCGCGGGCGCCTTCACCGTGGAGCCGCCGATCTGCGTGCTCAAGATCGACGGGCAGAAGATCGTCCTGAGCCATTACCCCATGGCCGACTGGCAGGGCATGAGCCATGGATCGTGGCACCTCCACGGGCACATCCACAGCAGCGGCGGCGCGTACAACGAGTTCAACCGCAAGCAGGGCCTTCTGCGCTACGACGTCGGTTGCGATGCCAACGGGCACTCCCCGGTGAGCCTCGACGAGCTGAGGGAATGGTTCGCCGGAGTCGACGAGCCGTGCGGCCGGGTGAAATGGCCCTGGTGGGTCAACGAGACCGGCGACAGGCAGGTCGAGCGCGAGCTGGCGGCTTACAAGCGGAAAGAGGCGATCCGATGACGGTCTATGTGACAGGCGACATCCACGGTGGGCTCGACATGCAAAAGCTCCGCGACTGGGAGCTTGGGGATAGCCTTGGCAGCGACGATTATCTGATCATCGCCGGCGACTTTGGCTTTCCGTGGGACTTCTCTGCCGAGGAATGCGCCGATATCGCTTGGCTGGAGTCGCGCCCCTACACGGTGCTGTTCGTCGACGGCAACCACGAGCGCTTCGATCACTGGGCGGAGCGCCCCATGGAGATGTGGCATGGCGGGCTGACGCAGCGCCTGTCGGACACCTCGCCCATTCGGCGCCTGACGCGCGGCGAGGTCTTCGAGCTCGACGGATCGACGGTCTTCACCATGGGCGGTGCCACGAGCGTGGACAGGGAATACCGCGTGCCGTATTCCAGCTGGTGGCCTCAGGAGCTCCCGGACGAGCGCGATTTCGATACCGCGCGGACAAAGCTCGACGAGGTCGGCTGGAAGGTCGACTGCGTCATCACCCATACCTGCCCGACGCGCATGCTCTCGCCGACGCTCTACCCGGACCCGGGCTGGGAACGCCCCGATGTGGACCGGCTGACCGAATTCCTCGACGAGCTCGAGGACCGCCTGGACTACAAGCGCTGGTATTACGGCCATTTTCACCGAGACGGCAATCAGGACGAACGGCACACGGTGCTGTATGACCGGATCGTGAGGCTCGGGGACAAACTCCTGCCGTGGGGTGCGTACTGATGACGGTCTATGCGACAGGTGACGTGCACGGCAGGGCCGAGTACGGGTCCAGCAGGTTCGCCTTCAAGTCTTGGCCACTGGGCCGCACGCTGACGCGCGATGACGCGGTGATCGTGGCCGGTGACTTCGGCTTTGTCTGGGACGGCTCGAATGCTGAGAGGTATTGGCTCGACTGGCTTGAGTCCAAACCGTGGACTACGTGTTTCGTCGATGGAAATCATGAGAACCACCACGCCCTGGCAGAACTGCCGGTGCGGGAGTGGAGCGACGGCCTCGTTCATGAGGCGCGACCGCACGTGCTGCACCTGATGCGCGGCGAGGTGTTCGACATCGGCGGGCTCACGGTCCTTGCCATGGGCGGCGCCGCGAGCAACGACAGGCAGTATCGCAAGGAGGGGAGGAGCTGGTGGCCCGAGGAGATGCCGAGCGAGGAGGAGATGGACCACTGCCGCGCCTCACTCAACCGCGTAGGCTGGAGGGTCGATTACGTGGTGACGCATGAGGCTCCTGCTGCCCTGGCCAGAGAGCTGTGCCGGGAGCGCGGACGTGAGTATCGGGGCGACCGACTTCAGCGATTCCTTGCCGAGCTCGACGGCCGGCTCGGCTACCGAGCCTGGTTCTTCGGACATTATCACGGCGACGAATGGCGCGACGACAGACATCGCCTGATCTACCGAGACATCGTGCCGATTGAAGATACCGCGCCCGGTTCTAGGAACCTTCTGGAAGTGCTCTAGAAGGTTCCTAGAAATCAGCAGCCTGACAGGAGAAGCGCGGGGCTACTCGTCCTTCATCTGGGTCATGACCTCGATCTTTGCCTCGGCCACGGCCGCCCGCTGTTCGGCTACAGCAAGGCGGTCCTTGAGGGCGGCGACCTCGGCCGTCAGGTCGCGCTGGGCTAGGAGTGTGTCGGCTTCGGCTTTCAGTGCGGCGTCACGCTCGCCGCGCAGCCGCTCGATCTCATCGACCATGGCCACGGCCTCGGCATGGAGTTGGACGACCTGCCTGTCGAGCTCCCTGGCACGGGAGAGGTACCTGACGCTCGCGGCATGGAGCTCGTTGTTCTCGAACTCGAGGCTCGCGGTATCGAGCTCGAACTTCTCCTCGATAAAGGCGACCCGCTCATTGCAGTCGGCCTCAAGTCTTTCGTTCTGGTCTCTCGCCTCGACGAGCTTACGGTTGAATTCGTCAAGCTGGGCCCTGAGTAGCGCGTTCTCAGTCCTGAGGTCGGCCGCCTCGCGCAGTAGTTTCTCCCGCCACGTCGCCTCGGTCCGCTCGGCGGCCTCCTCGTGGACGGACTTCACGCCGTAGATTTCCCTGATTTTTCTTTCGTCTGCCATTGCGGTACTCCAATCAACAACGGCATGGCTCCGCCATGCCAAACGGCTGGGAACAATGCACGGCCGCTGTTGATTTGTAGTCATCCTGCGATCGGTGAGTTCTAAAAAGGCGTCTCAGGTCATGCGTTCACGCAGGGTTTCAGTTGGAGAAATACCGCACTCTTATATAGTAGCGCACTCGGATTTATCTTCTGACGCCCACTAACCCGCGCTCGCGGAGCACGCGGTACAGGGTCGATTTCGAGATACCCGTTGCGGCGCATATGTCGGGAATTGGCGTCTCGCGGGCGAGGTAGAGTTTCACGGCAGCATCGGCCTTGACGTTCGCGATGCGCGGACGGCCGCCTACGTTGCCGCCATGGTTCCGTTTTACGGCGATGCCCTCGGCCTGGCGCTGTCTGATCAGGTCACGCTCAAGTTCCGCAGTGCAGGCGTGGGTGCCGAGAACGAAACGGCCGAAGGCGGTATCGAGATCGACTGGTTGTTTCAGGGAAGTCAGCTTCACACCGAGGTTTCGAAACATGAGGTCATAGTTCAACAGCTGTCTGGTCGATCTGGTCAAACGCTCCCAAGATTCGACCACCACCTCATCCCCGCGTTTCATTTTTTTGAACAACTTTTTCTGTTGCGTGCGGTCGCCCTCGCGTGCGCCAGTCTCTTTGTCTTTAAAGATGCGCTCGTAGGGTACGCCGGCATTGATCAGAGCTTCGATTTGGCGATCTAATTTCTGTTCCTTCGTACTCACGCGTGCGTAGCCGTATCGTGTCATTTTTAGCCTCCTGCCTCGTAGTTTGATTTTCCCATGAGGTTTAACAGGAGGGTTTTGGCACTAGGTTTTGACACTCGATTTGCACGGTCTCGGCTGCCCGATTTGCAAGTGCCGTTCAGCATACGTTTTGAGACTGGCAAGCTGTTGCCGGCTCGAGAAAGCCGTGCTACACGCGTTGGACGACCAGAACATCCCAAACAAAGGCCTGTCGGTCCCACCTTCAAGCCCAATAGCAAAATGTGCATCA
>OCAK01000568.1_pt1 | contig 31576 bp, 31 predicted proteins | sample 1538301 | NCBI WGS metagenome assembly OCAK01 (sample SAMEA2580285, study PRJEB22360) | human gut metagenome | biome: human gut; feature: human-associated habitat; material: faeces | place: Denmark | collected 2008/2010 | reverse complement strand
AGCACTGGTTCGGGACGGATAAGCTGGGGAGGGATGTATTTACCCAGGTAATCTCTGGGGGAAGAGTTTCCATCTACGTCGGGGTGGTCGGTGCGCTCCTGGGAGCGGCAATCGGCATGGTTCTGGGATGTATTGCTGGTTTCTTCGGCGGAAAGGTGGATGCCCTGATTGTAAGGGCCTCGGAGCTGTTTTTAACATTTCCCAATATGATCCTGATTCTGATGCTGGCCTCTTTATTTGGACAGAGCGTTAATAACATTGTTCTTATATTTGCTTTTACCGGTTGGATGACCACGTTCCGTATGGTTCGCAATGAATTTCTTTCGCTTCGGGAAGAAACCTATGTTTTGGTTTGCCGTGCGTTTGGAATTCCCAGCGTATCTATTATGTTCCGCCATATCCTTCCTAATATTTTAAGTCCGATATTTGTTTCTCTCACCTTAAACGTGGCCGGGTATATCCTCCAGGAAGCGAGCTTAAGCTTTTTGGGGTTGGGAGTGCCGGTGACTACGCCTACATGGGGAAATATTATGAACGCGGCAAAATCGCTGGATGTGATTGCCAATAACTGGTGGCTTTGGTTCTTTCCCGGTGTTGCGATTTCTCTGTTTGTCATGGCCACCAATTTTCTGGGAGATGGGCTGCGGGATGTTCTGGATCCGAGACAGTAGCAGAAGGGAGAAAAAATGGAAAGAGATACAATATTAGAGGTACGGCATCTTCATACATGTTTCCGGGTTGGCTCACAGAAAATCAATATATTGAAAGATGTGTCATTTGATGTGTACAAGGGAAAGACGCTGGCTATCGTGGGGGAATCAGGCTGCGGCAAAAGTGTGACCGTCCATTCCGTGGTCAAGCTGCTTCCAAAGAATGGGAAAATGACAGGGGGAACCGTGACCTTCCGGCATGATGACCGGGAATATCGCTTAGATGAGATGAAGCCCTATGGAAAAGAGATGAGGGATATCAGGGGGGAAGGGCATCGGTATGATTTTTCAGGATCCCATGGCTTCTTTAAATCCTGTCTATAAGGTAGGGCAGCAGGTGGCTGAAAATCTGATGCAGCATGAGAAGATTGGAAAAAAAGAGGCGCTTATGCGTGTGGAGGAAATGTTTAAGAAGCTGGGGGGGATACCGGAACCCTCCGTACGTGTAAACAGCTATCCCCATCAGTTTTCCGGAGGCATGAAACAGCGGGTTATGATTGCTATCGCCATGATCTGCAATCCGCAACTGCTGATTGCGGATGAGCCGACTACAGCCCTGGATGTAACCATTCAGGCACAGATTATCGAGCTAATGAAAAAAATGGCCAAGGAGGAACAGAAGTCCATTATCCTTATTACCCATAATATGGGACTGGTTGCGGAGGCGGCAGATTATGTGGCGGTCATGTATATGGGAAGAGTCATGGAGTATGGGGAAATCCATCAGATTTTTCAGTATCCCAGCCATCCTTATACGGAAGCGCTTATGAAAAGCGTTCCGGTTTTAGGGATGGATGAGGGGAGGGAGTTGGAGACAATCCCAGGAATCACACCGAATCCGGCTGACTTAAAAGAGGGGTGTGAATTTGCCGGCCGATGCGGATATTGTACGGAGCGGTGCCGGAAAGGAACGATACCTGAGTATGAAACAGAGCCGGGCCACCGTGTGCGCTGCCTGCGTTACAGCAATTTTAAGGAGGTAGTGCTGTAATGGAAAAAAAGGATATTATTTTTGAAATACAAGATTTAAAGAAGCATTACCCCATTCAATCGGGTTTATTAAAAAAGAAGACAGGCTGTATAAAGGCCCTTGACGGAATCTCGCTTACGATTCATAAGGGAGAAACCATCGGGATTGTAGGAGAGTCTGGTTGTGGGAAATCGACCTTTGGAAAGAATATGATGATGCTGGAAACTCCCACCTCCGGCAGTCTTAGCTACAGCCTTGATGGGGAAATGATTGATGTTACAAAGCTGAAGGGAAAGGAGCTGCTTCGTTTCAGGAAAAAGGTACAGATGGTATTTCAGGATCCATATTCGTCTCTGAATCCGACCAAGAAAATCATATCATCGTTTGATGAACCAATGAAGGTCCATGGGATGTATTCTCAGAAAGAAAGGCAAGAACGGATTTGCGACTGTATGAATATGGTTAATTTGAGTCCGGACTATCTATACCGGTATCCACATGAATTTTCCGGGGGACAGAGGCAGAGAATCTGTATCGCCAGGGCACTGTGCATTAATCCGGAACTGGTAATTTGTGACGAACCGGTGTCGGCTCTGGATGTGTCTATCCAGGCGCAGGTTTTAAATAAATATGATGAAACAGATTCAGAAGGAGCTGGGGCTTACCTATGTGTTTATTGCTCATGATTTAAGTGTGGTTCAGTACATGAGCAACCGAATCATGGTTATGTATCTGGGACGGGTGGTGGAGACCGCCGATTCAAGGAGGCTCTATGATAACCCTCTGCATCCCTATACCCAGGCGCTTCTGTCGGCGGTTCCTGTCCCCTCTTTGAATAAAGAAAAGCAGAGGATTGTTCTGGATGGGGATGTACCAAGCCCCATAAATAAGCCCTCCGGCTGTCCTTTCCATACCCGCTGTTCCCAGTGTATGGAAATCTGTAAAAAGGAGCTGCCACCGACAGTTACCACAGAGGAAGGCCATCAGGTGGTCTGACATTTATATCAGCAGAAAGGAAAATGAAGATGCAGAGCTTAAAATATTTGTTCCTGGACACAGGGATTTTAAATGGACACTGGTGTGCCAACATGGAATTGAAGGTCAATCCGGCAGTTAAGGATACAAAATGCAATCCTTTGTTTCAAGAAGAGTTTTTTGCAGACCCTCCTAAGCCATGGGAGGTGCGATATGATAACGGGTATCCCAATGTATTCTATGATGAGGAGAAAAAGATATTCCGGCTGTATTATACCTTGATTATTTATGATGAAGATTCCCAGAATACACCGCTTAAGGATAGGCCGGGAAAGCTCTATATGCCCACGTCATCCAGGATTACGGCGGTATGCTATGCGGAATCAGAGGACGGAACTAATTGGGTGAAACCGGATTTGGGGCTTGTTGAGTTTAAGGGAAATACACATAATAATATTCTAATGCGGAATGCTCATGGAACCAGCGTCCTGTATGATAAGGAGGAGAAGGAGCCGGCGAGGCGGTATAAGCTGATGACCAAAATAGAGTTTTCATCAGATTGCAGCTATATGGCGGTTGCGTTCTCCGCAGATGGGATTCATTTCTGCGATCCGATTCCGTGGCCTAAATTCAACCCACAGGCCGATACCTATAATTTTGTGTTCAGGGACAGCAGGACGAACCGCTTTGTATTGATTACACGTATATGGAAGAATGGACTGCGTGTGGCAGCCAGATGTGAGAGTGAGGATTTCCTTTTCTGGTCAGAGCCGGTGGAAGTTGGCAGGGGGCAGGGCTACCCGGAGCAGATTTATTCTATGCCGGTATTCGAGTATGAAAGATTATATCTGGGGCTGGCTTCCGTGTATCACGAAGGAAATCGGGATTCGGATGATTTTGATACGGTAGATTTAAGGCTGACCTATTCCACAGATTTATCTAAGTTTGAATGGGTAGGAGAAGGGCAGAATTTTATTCCGCGTGGAAGTGGGCATTATCCGGATGGCCAATTTGACTGCGGTTGCATCTACGCAAGCATACCAGTGGAAATCGACGGCAGGCTGTATTTTTATTACATGGGTGGAAATGGAAGGCATACGGATTACAGGGAGACATCCTTTGCGAGATGCTCGATTGAAAAGGACCACTTTGCATATTATCAAACGCTTGAAGACGAAAAGGAAGGCGTACTGACGACGGCAGGATTATTTGTTTTTGGAAATTCGCTGGAAATTCTGGCGGAAGTGGAGCCGGATGGTTATATTGTCTGCGAACTCACGGACAGCAGTGGAGTGACGAGAAAGCCGGCTTTTGAGGAGCGGCTGAGCAGGCCTGTGACGGGAAGTGGGTGGCAGACGGTGCTGTTTGAGGATTTTGAATTAACGCAGGTAAAGGAGCTGCCGGTATCGTTACGTTTCCGGTTTAAGCATGCACGGTTATATGGGCTGCGGGGGGATATCCATGTACTGCCGCACAGATATTAAAACAGGAGGGATGACGAAGGCTCCGGTGCTCGTTTCTATCGAGCACACAGGCAGCTATGTACGCTGCCAGGAAGATGCTGGCACCTGCCATATGGTGCCAGCATTTTCAAATACACGTTCGCTCTCCGATTTACAGGCAGCAATTAATGATACACGGCTTTTGGATTCCTTACCATCAGAAGCGCTTCCTTTTGTACCAAAACGATTATAAACCTAAATGTAAAACATGGTTGACAATTCAAATCCACACCAGTAAAATAAAAATGAATTGTCAACCCATAAAAGCAAAAAGGTTTACATACGAAAGGAAGCTGCCTTATGAGTATTGTATCAGAATTAAAAAATAAGATATTAGCAGGAGAAGAAATTACCAGAGACGAGGCGTTAAAGCTGGTGGGAACTCCTTTTCAGGAGCTGAGGCAGGCGGCTGATCAGTTGAGAGCGCATTTCTGTGGAAATCGCTTTGATATGTGTACAATTATTAATGGAAAGTGCGGAAAATGTTCCGAGGACTGCAAGTATTGCGCCCAAAGTATGCATTATCACACTTCCCTGAAAGACAGCTATCCGCTGTTGTCTACAGAAGAACTGCTGGCCGGCGCAAAACAAAATGAAGACCAGGGTGCGCTTCGGTATTCGATTGTTACTTCCGGCAGGCGTCTGTCAGACAAAGAGGTGGATCGGGTTTGTGAAAGTATCCGCCAGATCAGAAAAGAGACCGAAATTGAGGTCTGCGTGTCTTTTGGACTGCTGGGGGAAACGCAGTTTAAAAAGCTCAAGGATGCGGGGGCTTCTCGCGTACACTGTAATCTTGAATCCTCCAGACGTTATTTTGCCAGGGTCTGTACCACTCATACCTACGATGAGAAAATTGAGACCTTAAAGGCGGCACAGCGTGCCGGATTATCCGTCTGCTCCGGTGGCATTATCGGGCTGGGGGAAACGATGGAAGACAGAATTGATATGGCTTTGACTGCCAGGGAGCTGGGGGTAAAGTCAGTTCCGGTGAACTTACTGAATCCTATCCCTGGCACACCCTATGAGAACAACCGCGTATTGAGCAATGATGAATTGTGCCGGGTCGTTGCAATCTTCCGTTTTCTGATTCCGGACGGGAATATCCGTCTGGCCGGTGGTCGGGGATTGATAGAAGATAAAGGGAAACAATGTTTTGCAAGCGGTGCAAATGCCGCCATTTCCGGAGATATGCTGACAACTGCAGGAATTACGGTTGAAACCGATATGAAGCTGTTAAAGGGGATGGGTTATGAAGTGCGTCTGCAGTAATTTGAGAAAAGGGGGGGCATCTTCCCTTCAGAGAATAGCGCTGGATGGGGTTTTCACAGCTATTCTGGTGGCTTTGGGCATGATTAAGCTTCCTTCTCTTTTTCCGGGAGCAGAATTTCAGTTATCGGCGCCTTATGCGGTATGTCTGGCAGCCATGGTCGGATTTAAGCGATATCTGATCATTGGAATCTGTTCCAGTATCATTCAGCTGCTGTTAGGAACTCACACTATTTGGAATGTGTTGGTTGCCATGGTGTTCCGTATAGCAGCAGGATTGATTGTGACCAAATGTCCGGTCAGAAAGTTTTCCATTCCGGCGTCCGGCCCGATTGGAACGGGATGTGCCAGATTCGTGTTGGCAGTGATGTTGAAGGTACCTGCAATGCCGCTCCTGGCAGCTGCTGTGCCGGGCATGATTTTTACGGCGGTTTGTGCATCGGCGATGGAACCGGTACTGCGCAGAGTACTGTCAAAGAGCGGGGCGCAGCTGTACGAAAAGAAAGTCGGGGAGGCCAGTTGTGAATAAAGATTTGTATAGTGTGAAGATGCGCGCCAGTCGAAAAGAAAATGGCAGAGATCAGCATATTTCCGGAGCGGAAAAAATCGTAATGGAGGATAAATTGGATACTATCTGCAGGCAGCTTCTGGAGAGGGCTCTGCACCATGCAAAAGGAAGGGTGAATTTGATCAATCTTAAGATAGAAAAAGTTTCGCAGGAGGATGTGATGGTCGTGGATGCGCTGCCTGTATCTACCTGTGAGGTTAATACGGCCGCAGAGGGCCGGTTAAAGCTTGCAGAACTTTTGAAAAAATCAGGTATTGGAAACAGTGAGCAGATATTAGCAAAAATGGAGGATACCTGGGGGATGCGCGGGGCAATGCTGCTAAACGTAGATACCATGGAACGCCTGGAACCGAACCATGACCGGGGCATCCGCGCTACTTATATGGATGTGGAGGATAACAGTGACGACAGATCACAAAAGAACCATTTTAAAGAGGCTCTGATACTCGCCACTAAGGTAGCCAATCACAAAAATATTATCGGGGAATTGTGTATCTCTGATGATCCGGATTACGTAACCGGTTATTTCGCATCAAAGGAGCTGGGGTATGTGCGGATCACAAAACTGAAGGAGGGCGGATGCCCGGATGGGGGAAGGATCTTTCTGTTCCGGGGATCCACAGAAGAAGCAGCCGATTGTATCCATTTTCTGGAACAGCAAAAAATGCTGGTGCGGATCTAATGGGGTAAGCATTTATGCAGCTTTCAGAGTTTCTCAAACCCCTGGAGGTTCTGGATAAGAGAGGTAACAGAGCATGAGTAAATGGAGCAGAATGGAAAAGGAACTGGAGCTTTTAAAAGAAAAGAATCTGTTCCGAAATATGACGATATTTGATTCGGCCCAGAGCACACAAGTGATGGTGGAAGGAGAACAACGGTACCTGTTTTCTTCCAATAGTTATCTGGATATGTGCAATGATTCAAAGGTGAAGGAATACGCTGCTGGCGTGATGGATGAGTATGGCATTGGTTCAGGCGGTTCGCGGCTGACTACGGGAACGTCGCGTATTCATATACAGCTGGAAGCTGTTATTGCTGCATTAAAAAAGCGGGAAGCCGCACTGGTATTTAATACAGGATACATGGCTAATGCAGGCATAATATCTGCCCTGACAAGGAAGGGAGATGTTATATACAGCGATGAACTCAATCATGCAAGTATTATTGACGGCTGCAGGCTGTCGAAAGCGGATCTGGTGATATACCGCCATAATGATATGAAAGATCTTGAGAAAAAAATCAGGGCTAATCCTGGCCGCTGTGGATTGATTGTCAGTGACGGAGTGTTCAGTATGGACGGTGATATTGTGAATCTGCCAGGACTGGTAGAACTGGCCAACCGTTACGAACTGTTGTCTATGATTGACGAAGCACATGCGACCGGTGTGATCGGAGCGACTGGGCGAGGAACGGAAGAGTACTACAGCATGGAAGGTTCTGTGGATGTGCTGATGGGAACCTTAAGCAAATCAATAGGCAGTGAAGGCGGTTTTGTCTGCGGTTCCCATACTTTAATTCAATATCTGATTAACAAGGCCAGAAGCTTTCTCTTTTCTACTGCCCTTTCACCGGTGTCTATGGCCGCCTCCATACAGGGAATCCGGCAGATTATGGAATGTCCCCAGCGGGTAAGAAAGCTTCAGGATAATATACGTTACTGCTGCGAGGCTTTAAAGAAACGAGGAATCAATGCATTTTCCGAGACGGCAATCATTCCGGTCATTATTGGGGATGAAGGCAGAGCAATGGAAATTATGGAATTGTTAAAGCAGCGCAGCTATTATATTTCTGCTATTCGCTATCCAACTGTGGCAAAAGGCAGCGCCAGACTGAGGATTACGCTGATGTCTTCCCATACCCCAAAAGAGATAGATGGATTGGCAGATGCTCTGGCGGCCTGTATGATGAATGCGAATGAAAGATGAAGAAGAGGTATAAGATGAACAGGAAACTATTTATTACCGGTACCGGAACTGATATTGGGAAAACATATGTTGCCGGACTGATTGTAAAAAAGCTGGCAAGCAATGGATGGAAAGCGGCATACTATAAGGCGGCCATGAGCGGGAATGATCGCCGGGAGGATGGAAGTCTGATCCCGGGTGATGCCTTGTGGGTAAAAAATATCTCCGGTATCTCGCAGGAACTGTCCGAAATGTGTCCCTATATTTATGAAAATGCGTATTCCCCGCATCTGGCATCCCGAATAGAGGGCAACCCGGTGCAGATGGATGTGGTAAAGAAGCGCTTTGAAGCAGTATGCGAAACGTATGATTATGTGACCATGGAAGGAAGCGGAGGCATTCTCTGCCCGCTCTGTTTTGACGAGGCAAAGATTCAACTGGAAGATGTGGTGAAGGAGCTGGGGCTGTCCAGCCTGATTGTAGCGGATGCCGGGCTGGGAACCATCAACAGCGTGGTACTGACCGTAGAGTATATGCGCAGTCACGGCCTGCCGGTGAAGGGTATTATTTTCAACCACTATCATCCTGGTAATGTGATGGAAGAAGATAACAAAGGGATGTGTGAGTATATGACCGGACTGAAGGTGCTTGCCTGCGTGCAGGACAGCGATACAGAACTGGACATAAATGCAGACGTTCTGGCAGCTCTTTACGAATAATGGAAAGGTGAAAGATAAATATGATCTGGTATCCCTATGTACAAATGAAGACGATGAAACAGCCCTATAACATTGTCGATGCCGAAGGAGTGTATCTGTATACGAAAGAACAGAAGCTGATTGATTCTGTATCCTCCTGGCGGAGCGTGATTCACGGATACAAAAATCCGGCGCTGAATGAGGCAATCAAAGGACAGTTGGATCGATTTGCTCATGTTATGATGGGCGGGTTGACCCATGAGCCGGTTCAAAAACTCTCTGCCAGGCTGGAGGAATGGCTGCCTGGTGATTTGGATTACTGTTTCTTTTCTGACTCAGGAAGCGTTGCGGTGGAAGTCGCTCTGAAAATGGCTCTTCAATTCAATATTAACAGGGGAAGTAAGCGAAACATAGTATTGTCACTGGAACATGCCTACCATGGCGATACATTTAAGACCATGGAGGTGGGAGATGATGAGGACTATCATGCAATCCTTACTAAGAAAAAGGGGGTTTTTCACATTCCGACTGAGATACCTGCTCTGGAGGAAGCATTTAAAAAGCATGGTGAGGAATTTTACTGCTTTATTGTGGAGCCTCTGCTGCAGGGCGCAGGCGGTATGAGGATGTACGACATTTCTTTCCTGAAGAGAGCCAGGGAGCTTTGCGACCAGTATGATGTGTTGTTGATCTTCGACGAGGTGGCAACGGGATTTGGACGTACCGGCAACCGCTTTGTGGCCGATCTGGTGCTGCCCGATATTCTGGTGTTGGGGAAGGCTCTGACCGGAGGCTATATCGGTCATGCAGCTACAGTTGCCAATCATCGTATTTTTGACGGATTCTACAGCGATAACCCGGATCATGCGTTGATGCATGGCCCGACCTTTATGGGAAACGCGCTTGCTTGCAGCGTTGCGCTCAAATCCATTGAACTGTTTGAAAATGGTCGCTATTTGGATAGAATTAAGAAAATAGAGAGGATTACACGCCGTGAGATGGAAGGCTTTGCTGATCCGCGTATCAGACAAGTCCGCATCATGGGCGGATGCGTTTGTGTGGAATTGAAGGACAGAGCAGGTCTCAAAGGATATCAGGAGTTTGCTTATCAGAGAGGTGTATTCAGCCGTCCTTTCTTAAATTATATGTATGCTATGGTGCCTTATGTAATTGAGGAAGAACAACTGGTGCAGGTGCTGAAATGCATGAGAGACTGGTTTCTGGTTTGAAGCATACATGTGTAAGAGTATAAAAACAGATCCTTCCATGCTGCCCTTTCCATCATGATAAACATTCAGCGGAACAATGATTCTTAAAGCAAGAGACCCGCAGGAAGCGCGTCGAATCCTGGATGAAGAATGTTTACGGTATGGAACGGGTAAAACAGCGGATAATGGATACTATCATACAGATGTACCTACCCATAGGCTTCCCGCTTATGGCCTTCTGCTGGCAGCCCCGCAGGAACCGGAAAGCCACAGATTGCCTATGCAGTGGCCCGATAAAGGTAAGCATGTCCCTGAAATGGCTTTTGACAAAGTTATGGTGCGGAGTATGCTTGGATGCTTAAAGAAGCCCACGTTTGGCGCGCGATGAATTAGGAGGTAGAATTTATGTGCACAGCAGCAACCTATCAAACAAAGGATTTCTATTTTGGACGCACACTGGATTATGAGTTTTCTTATTGTGACGAAGTTACCATAACGCCCCGTAATTACCCATTTCATTTCCGTATGATGGGAGAAATGAAACATCATTACGCTATAATCGGGATGGCTTATGTCATGGAGCAGTATCCTCTGTATTATGATGCGGTGAATGAGAAGGGACTGGGCATAGCCGGATTGAATTTTGTTGGAAATGCATATTACAGGAAAGCAGTCCCACATAGGGATAATGTAGCCCAGTTTGAACTGATTCCTTGGATTTTAGGCCAATGTTCTTCGGTACAGGAGGCAAGGATGCTTTTGGAGAGAATCAATTTGCTTGATACTCCCTTTAATGAAAGGCTGCCTCTGGCTCAGCTTCACTGGCTGATTGCGGATCGATATGAAGCGATTACACTGGAAGCAGTAAAGGAAGGAATTGGGGTTTACAATACCCCTGCCGGCGTGTTGACGAATAACCCGCCGTTTAACATGCAGATGTTCCAGTTGAATAATTTTATGCAGTTATCTGCAAACGATCCAGAAAATCATTTTTCCAGCAAGCTGTCTTTGAAAGCCTACAGCCGTGGGATGGGCGCTCTGGGATTGCCGGGAGATTGGTCCTCCCAGTCCCGTTTTATACGGGCAGCTTTTTCGAAACTGAATTCAATTTCCGGAGATTCCGAAGCAGAAAGTATCAGTCAGTTTTTTCATATCCTTGGTTCGGTAGGCCAGATTCGAGGATGCTGCGAGGTAGGAGACGGAAAATTTGAAATCACGATTTATACCTCCTGCTGCAATACAGATAGGGGGATATATTACTATACCACATACGGGAATCATCAGATTACGGCGGTGGATATGTACAGAGAAAATTTAGACGGCAATTTGCTGGCAAGGTATCCGCTGATTCAGGGCGAACAGATCCTGATACAGAATGGATGATAAAGAGTGTATGAGAGTGTATGCAATAACGCTTCTTCCAATTCTAAAACGCGCCGTGAGAATTATGGGTTTATGCACTAGTTATCAAGATAAGTTTATTATGTTAAAATTCGGTGAAGAATAAATTAGGGGTGGAGCGTTTCCTAGCTGTTAGGAAACAGATTTACGGCGGAATCCTCTGCTGACAGGCTATAGTTAAGGTTCTAAGAACTGCTTCCCAGTTCAAATCAGGAAAGAGGGGTTATTATGGCAAAATTAGGTATCTCTATTTATCCGGAGCATTCTAATGAAGAACAGGATATAGCGTATATCAGAAAGGCAGGTAAACTAGGTTACAAGAGGATTTTTACCTGCCTTTTAAGCGTTGGTGAAAAGAGCAGGGAGAAAATCATCAAGCAGTTTCGCCGTCTGTCTGACCAGGCCCATGCCTGCGGCATGGAAATCATCCCGGATGTGAACCCTGCTGTATTTTCCCGGATGGGCATTTCTTATGAGGATCTGTCTGTGTTCCAGGAAATGCATGTGGATGGCATCCGGCTGGACGAGGGCTTTGACGGCATGAAGGAAAGTCTTATGACGTATAATCCTCAAGGACTTAAGGTCGAGTTGAATGCCAGTTCTAAGCCGGTGTATGTGGAGAATATCATGGATCACCATCCGAACCGTGAGAAACTAATTACCTGCCATAATTTTTATCCGCAGAAATTTACGGGACTGAGCCTGAAGCATTTTAACCGGTGCAATGACAAGATGAAATCACTGGGGCTTAGGGTAGCTGCGTTCGTATCCAGCAATGCTTCGGGCGCTTACGGTCCATGGCCTGTAAATGAAGGACTCTGTACCCTGGAAATGCACCGTGGCCTTCCATTGGATTTCCAGGTACGGCACATGTTTGCCACAGGAATGGTGGATGATGTGCTGATTGCCAATGCATATGCTACGGACGAGGAGCTTAAGGCCTGTACAGCAATTAATCCCAGCATCCTTACCTTTGGAATTAAGCTGGAGAAGGAACTGACCGGGATAGAAAAGCAGATTCTGTACTATGAGCCAAAGCATGTGGTAAGGGGTGATATGAGCGAATACATGATCCGCTCCACCTGGCCTAGGGAGACATTTGCGGATCAGTCTATTCCGGCTGCCAACACCAGGGACTTAAAGCGGGGCGATGTGGTTATACTCAATGACGGTTACCTGAAATATAAGGGTGAGCTCCATATTGTCACAAAGGCAATGCCCAATGATGGCCGTAAGAATGTCATTGGACATCTGCCGGATTACGAGCACGTCCTGTTGGATTATATTGAACCCTTAAAGGTGTTCGCGTTCTGTATCGTATGATTTTGGTATCATATAAGGCTGGTATTTTATAGGACTGATAAGATTGGCATTATATACCGTATAATACTGATATTGTATATGGATTGTATCATATAAAGCGAGTATTGTATAAAATCTGCTATGACAGATGTAAAAAGGAGTTTTAACCATGCAGAACAAAAGACGGGAGCAGCTGCTTGCCATATTGTCAGAGCGGGGGAGCTGGATGACCAGCCGTCAGCTGGCTGGCCTTCTGCAGGTATCTGATCGAACCATCCGTTCCGATGTGGAGGTAATCAACAAGCACATGAACCCGCCGCCCATTGAGTCCAATGTGCGCCAGGGATACAGGCTGTGCGAGGGTGCACGGCCTGTTCTGGCATCCGGGGCAGAGATGAGGGAGGCGGACATTCCACAGACTCCCGGAGCCCGCTGTGCATATATGATACAAAGGCTGCTTTTTGAAGTAAAGGAGCTGAACCTTACCATGCTCCAGAGTCAGATTTATGTCAGTGAATATTCCATTGATAATGATTTAAAGCGCATACGCAAGATGCTGGAGCCTTACAGCGGCCTTAAGCTGGTGCGGAATAAGGAATGTATATCCTTACAGGGGGACGAGGCCAGCAAACGCCGTTTCTATAGGGATTTGCTGGTGGCAGAGGTGCATGAGAACTTCCTAAACCTGAACACCCTGGCCCATCTCTACAGAAGCTTTAACCTGATTGAGGTTAAGGATATCTTTGTGGAGGTGCTGAAGGAATATGATTATTCCATCCATGAATCCATGTTCCCCATGCTGATTCTCCATGCAGGGACCAGCATTGAACGGATGAACTGCGCCAATTACATCAATATGGAGGAGGGGATGCAGGGGTTGGAGGAAACCATCGAATACCAAATATCCAAGACCTTCTTTAACCGCATTTCCAAGCGGCTGCACATAACGGTCCACGACGGCGAGGTGGGCATGTTTGCCCTGGTAATCATGGGCAGACGGGCTTCCAATTACACCAGCGATTTTGTCAATTATAATGGGAAGTGGCTGAATACCAGGAAGCTGGTGACCGAGGCTCTGGAAAAGGTCTATGCTCTGTTTGGCGTGGATTTCAGGCAGGATGCGGATCTGATGGCAGGACTTAAGATGCATTTTCACGGACTTATCGAACGTGTTAAGAACCAGGTGCGGATGGAGGATGTATTCGTGGAGGAAATCAAGCGCAAATATCCCCTTGTCTTTGAAATGGGAATTTATGTTCTGGAGTTTCTGGAGCAGAAGCTGGGACGTCCCGTATCGGATGTGGAGAGCTGCTACATTGCCCTTCACCTGGGAGCTGCCAGTGAACGCATGAACTTCGTAAGAAAATACAGGGCTATCATGATTCTGCCTCACAACCAGTCCTTTTCTGATATGTGTGTGAAGAAGATATCTGGCATGTTTCGGGAAAGGATGGAGGTGGTAAAGGTATTCGGCTATTTTGAAGAGGACGAGGTGTCTGCCCTGGATCCGGATCTGCTTCTTAGCACCTTTCCCCTGGAACATGGACTGAATGTGGAGACGGTCTCCATCAACCTGTTCGTGGATTCGGAGACAGAATCAAAAATTCTCCAGGCCATCAACCGGCTGGACAAGAAGGGCTTCCGGCTGGAATTCACATCTCAGATCGGAAACCTGATACGCAAGGAGCATTATTATACCCAGGTGGACATGAATCAGCCGGAGAAAATCATCCGTATGCTGTGCGCAGGCCTGGAAAGAGAAGGCATCGTGGAATCTGAATTTACAGAAGTGGTCTTAAAGAGAGAGCAGATGTCACCTACCTCCTTTGTGAACACCTTTGCCATTCCCCATGCCTTTGGCGCCTTTGCCAGCAATTCCACCATCGCTGTGGCACAGCTTAAGAATCCGGTGAAATGGGGGGCCTTTGAGGTACGTATGGTAATGCTTTTTGCCATCAACGAGGGTGATGCCAGAATGATTAAAATATTCTTTGACTGGGTGTCCAATGTGGTGAACCATCCGGAGGAGCTGGTAAAATTAGTGTCTCCATGCAGCTATGAGGAATTTATTGATAGAATTATGGTTTGAATTTCCTAACAGCTAGGAAATGCCTTTAAGGAAAAAAGTGAATAACTGCCTTATAATTAAGGCAACTTAATAAAAATGCAGCAAACAGAATGATTTTGTTGCATTTTCTCTTTTCAAAAATAGTAAGGAGGCACTAAATATGGCAGAGGGATTAGAAATGATTTGCTTCAAAATCATCTCTAATGTAGGGGGTGCGCGTTCCAGCTACATCGAAGCAATCCAGAAAGCAAAGCAGGGGGACTTTGAAGGCGCCAGGGAATGCATCAAGACAGGACAAAAGATGTTCTTAGTGGGTCATGAAGCCCATTTTGAGCTGATTCAAAAGGAAGCCCAGGGAGAGCAGGTAGGAGGTTCCCTGATTCTGGTTCATGCAGAAGATCAGCTCATGAGCGCGGAAGGCTTCAAAATCATTGCAGAAGAGATGATTGCCAGCTATGAAAAAATCGCAGCGCTGGAGAAAAAGCTGGAAAAATGGTAAGGATAGACACAGGGATTTACCTATTGGGAAAAACAGAAACAATAAAAGGAAACTATATATATCAAGGAGGGTTTCATTATGAAACGAGTATATTTATTTTGCAGCGCAGGAATGTCCACCAGTATGCTGGCAAGCAAGATGCAGAGTGTAGCTGATTCCCATGACCTTCCCATTGAAGTGGAAGCGTTCCCGGACGGAAAAATTGGACAGATTATTGACGAGAAGCGCCCGGATGTGATTCTTTTAGGACCCCAGGTTAAATACCGCTATGGTGAAATTGTAGAAAAGTATGGCGACAGGGGAATCCCGATTCAGGTTATCGACCAGACGGATTACGGCATGATGAACGGTGAGAAGGTACTGAAGTCTGCTATCAAGCTCATGAAATCAGCTAAATAGCTAGAGTGACAAATTCGTACCGTTCTGCTGTAAAATATTATAATTGAAATGGGGGAATATGAAATATGTTACGTAAGTTAGAGTCTGTACTTATGCCTCTGGCAGAGAAAATCGGAAAAAATAAATATCTGATTGCTATTCGTGACGGCTTCCTGCTGTCCATGCCGCTCTTAATTGTAGGATCCTTTTTCCTGCTGATTGCCAACTTCCCTATACCGGGATGGACGGATTTTTGGGCCCGGTTTTTTGGGGACAACTGGGCGTCCTACTTTTCCAAGCCCACAGACGCCACCTTCTCTATCATGGCTGTACTGGCCGTAATAGGTGTCGGCTATTCCTTCTCGGAGCAGATGAAGGTAGATAAGCTGTTCGGCGCAGCCATTGCTCTGGTGAGCTGGTTCCTCATCATGCCTTATGAGATTCTTGTGGACGGCGGTTCCCCTGTTACAGGAATCCCATTAAACTGGGTAGGCTCCAAGGGTATCTTTGTGGGAATTATCGTAGCCTTTTTGTCAGTCCACATCTATGCATGGGTGAACAAAAAGGGCTGGGTCATCAAAATGCCTGACGGTGTTCCTCCTACGGTATCAAAGTCATTTTCAGCCTTGATTCCTGCCGGTGTATCCATACTGGTGTTCTTTATCCTGAATATTGTGTTTGCGCTGACACCCTATAAGAGCGCTTTCAACTTTATTTTTACCATTTTGCAGACGCCGCTTTTAAAGCTGGGTAATACACTTCCGGCCATGGTAATCGCATATATTTTCCTTCATTTCTTCTGGTTCTTTGGAGTGAACGGCGGTTCTGTGGTGGGTGCGGTGTTCAATCCCATCCTTCAGACCTTGTCTGCCGACAACCTGGCTGCGTTCCAGGCAGGTCAGCCGCTGCCCAATATCATATCCCAGCAGTTCCAGGATTTGTTCGCAACCTTTGGCGGATGTGGCTCCACGCTGTCGCTGCTGATTGCAATGCTTCTGTTCTGCCGCTCCAAGCGTATCAAGGAATTAGGCAAGCTGGCTTTTATCCCCGGCGTGTTTGGCATCAATGAGCCTATTGTGTTCGGCCTTCCTATCGTACTGAACCCAATGATTATCATTCCCTTCATGCTGGTGCCGACTATAAATATTGTGATTTCTTATTTTTGCATGAGCATTGGTCTGGTTCCTCTTTGCAGCGGAGTGGCAATTCCATGGACCATGCCTGTGGTACTCTCAGGCTTCCTGGCAACAGGATGGCAGGGGGCTGTGCTGCAGCTTCTGCTTCTCATACTTGGCGTATTCATCTACATGCCATTTATTAAGATGATGGATAAACAGTACCTGGAAGATGAAGCCAAGGCTAGTGAGAAATCAGATGATGATGACATTGATTTTGATGACCTTTCCTTTGACGACCTGTAGGACATCTGCCTTTGACAATCCTGTCATTGATGGCCCAGCCTTTGACAGCTTTCCTTTGATGATCCCAACGTGGGTACAATAATACGAGGTGAAGATAATGAAAGTTATTATGATATATGATCAGATACAGTCTGGTCTTGGAACAAAAGATGATACAATGGTTCCCCTTACAGGCAAAAAGGAACCCATCGGTCCCGCAGTTATGATGGAACCCTTTTTAAAGCAGGTGGACGGCCATGTGACAGCCTGCCTGTGCTGCGGCAATGGAACCTTCCTGGCTGACCCGGAGGAGGTCAGCCGTAAGCTCTGCGCCATGGTGAACAAACTTAAGCCGGATGTGGTCATGTGCGGTCCCGCCTTTAACTACGCAGATTATGCCAGCATGTGCGCCGAGGTGGCCTGTGACATTAATGCCACCACAACGGCAAAAGCATTTGCTGCCATGTCCGTTGAAAACGAGGATACCATCACAGCATACAAGGATAAGGTGGCTATTGTAGAGACACCGAAAAAAGGCGGCATGGGACTGAATGACGCACTTAATAATATGTGCATGCTGGCAAAGGCACTGGCTGACGGCAACGATACTACGGAGCTGGAAAATAAATTCTGTTTCAGATAGAGGAGGATAGATAGGATGTGGGGTATGATTGCAACCTGGCGTATGGCAGTGGAGGGAATCACTAAAGGAGCAAAAATTCTGAAGAACGGTGGGGACGCAGGGGATGCCATAGAGTCCGCCGTCCGGGAAGTGGAGGATTTTCCTTACTATAAATCTGTCGGCTACGGCGGGCTGCCAAATGAGGAAATGGAAGTGGAAATGGACGCAGCCTTTATGGATGGAAATACCCTGGATATTGGCGCTGTTGCTGCCATCAAGGACTTTGCCAATCCGGTGTCTATCGCCAGACGCTTAAGCCATGAAAAGGTCAACAACGTACTGGTGGCGGAAGGTGCAGAAAAATTCGCCCACAAAGAGGGATTTGAGCGTAAGAACATGCTGACAGATCGCGCCAAAGCCCACTACAGGAAACGATTAAAAGAGATGTCTTCTCAGGCAGCTATTCAGGCGGCCTCTCAGAAGCTTAAGCCCTACTCCGGCCACGATACTGTGGGTATGGCCTGCCTGGATATGACCGGAAAAATGACAGCGGCAACCTCCACCAGCGGTCTCTTCATGAAGAAAAAGGGGAGGGTAGGGGATTCGCCCATATCCGGATCCGGATTCTATGCGGACAGCAAGATAGGAGCTGCCAGCGCCACTGGTCTGGGTGAGGATCTGATGAAGGGCTGTATTTCCTATGAAATCGTTCGGCTTATGGGAGAGGGTATGCACCCTCAGGAGGCCTGTGAGACAGCAGTGAACCGCCTTGACGAGGAGCTTAGAAAGCGCAGGGGTGAAGCAGGGGATTTGTCCCTTATTGCCATGAATACAAAGGGCGAATGGGGGGCGGCGACCAACATAGAAGGCTTCTCCTTTGCTGTGGTCACAGAGAGTCTGGAACCCACCGTGTATCTGGTTGCCCGCGGCGCAGACGGCCGCTGCACCTACGAAAAAGCATCAAACGAGTGGATGGAAAACTATATGAAGACGCGTATGGCGCCCATAGAGGAATAGGAATATGGATGGGAAGTTAGATAAAGAGCCGGTGGGATTGTCGAAGCATGAGCAGATTGACAGGAAGCTTCTAAACTATATTGACGACAAGCGGGATCAAATGATTGAACATGTACGTAAACTTGTTCGTATTGACAGTGTGGAAAGGGAGGCCCGAGAAGGGGCTCCCTTTGGCCCCGGGGTAAAGGAGGCCCTGGAGCTGGCTCTTGCGATTGGCAGGGAGCTGGGATTTGAGACCATGAATCTGGACGGATATATCGGATATGCCTCCTATGGCAGGGGAGAAGACTATGTTTGTGCCATAGGGCATGTGGATGTGGTTCCGGTGGGAGAGGGCTGGAAGAATTCTCCTTTCAGCGGTCATATGGAAGACGGAATCATATACAGCAGGGGAGTATTAGATAATAAAGGCCCTGTCATGGCCTGCCTGTACGGGCTGGCTGCCGTCAAGGCGCTGGGGCTTTCCTTAAAGCATCCTGTGCGGATCATCTTCGGCTGTGACGAGGAAACAGGCTTTGAGGATCTTGCGTACTATCTGTCAAAAGAAAAGCCTCCCGTTTATGGATTTACACCGGACTGTAAGTATCCTGTGGTATACAGTGAACGCGGAAGGGCTGTGGTGCGCATCCTTGGTACAAGGGATTGTCTGGAGACATTTTTCGAATTTGTTAATAATTATTTTATAGGTGCCAGTAATACGGGCGATCGATTAGGGATTGACTACTACCATGAAGAATATGGTATGATGGAGATGCGTGGTTACAGACTGGTATCCGGCGGGAACGCAGACAGCGGGGTATCTTTTTACGCCACCTTATGCTACCCTGGCGGCATCACGATTCAGGAAATCATGAAGCCCATTGTAAAGAAGGCAGAGAGCTGCGGTCTGAAGGCAGAGCTGATTCAGAACTATGCCCCGGTGGTATTTGCCAAGGATACGCCTATGGTAAAGGCCATGCAGGACAGCTATGAACGGGTTACGGGGATGGACGGGACTCCGGTGACCACCACCGGCGGCACCTATGCCAAGGCCCTGCCCGGAATTATCCCATTCGGTCCCAGTTTTCCGGGCCAGAAGGGAATCAGCCACAATCCAAATGAGTGGATGAGCGTGGATGATCTGGTGACCAACGCAAAAATATATGCACTGGCCCTGTACCGTCTGGCACAGCTGTAGGCCTTTGGCTCATGGCTTCTCAGTCAAAGCTTATGGAGGGATGAAACGAGTCAGTGTTCAGGTGCGGTACTGGCGGAGTGAGATAGCGCTGAAGCAGCGATAAAATGCGGAGCTGATAAAGTGCGGGATAGGATGGAGTAGTAGCGTATCAATGGAGCCGTGTACCGACGAAATGAGGTAAAGATTGACAGGAAGAAGGAGAGGTTTTAATATGTTGGAGATATGCTGCGGCAGCTATTACGATGCCATGCAGGCGGCGTCTGGAGGCGCTGGACGGATTGAACTGAATTGTGCCCTGAACATGGGTGGGCTGACGCCTTCCCTAGCGACCCTGGAGCTTGTGAAGGAGCATTGCAACGTAAAAGTAATTGCAATGGTACGGCCCAGGGGCGGCGGATTCTGTTACAGCGAAGAAGATTTCAATGTGATGCTCAGGGAATGTGAGAATCTGGTACGCCACGGAGCAGACGGTATTGCCTTTGGATGCTTGAGGGCAGATGCCTCCATTGACAGGGAAAGGAATGCACGGATAATTTCCATCATCCACAGCCATGGTAAGGAAGCTGTCTTCCACCGGGCCTTTGATTGTACATCCAATCCTTATGAATCCATAGAGACCCTGATTGAGCTTGGGGCTGACCGTTTGCTGACCAGCGGTTTAAAGCCAAAGGCAGTGGAAGGAAAAGTTTTGTTGGGAGCCCTTCAGTCAGCCTATGGGAATTGTATCGAAATCCTGGCCGGAAGCGGCATCAACGCATCCAATGCCAGGAAACTCATGGAAGAAACCGGAATCAGGCAGGTTCACAGCTCCTGCAAGGACTGGATAACAGATCCCACCACCACTTCCAACGCAGTAACCTATGGCTTTGCAGAACCGCCTCATGAAAACAGCTATGACGTGGTGTCAGAAACACTGGTCCGTCAGCTTTTAGACAGTCTGGGGGAGTTAGGGAGATAGAGCTATGATAGCAAAGTACAAAAGGAGCCTACTGGTGAAAAGGCTCATAACGATTCTGGCTGTGGTGGCATCCGCCTTGCTGCAGGCTTATGTGATCCAGGCATTCATAAGGCCGGCAAACCTTTTGTCCAGCGGATTTACCGGAGTTGCCATCCTTATAGACAAGATTGCCTCCCTATACGGGCACAGTGTTTCCACTTCTCTGGGAATGCTGGTTCTCAATATACCGGTGGCCATCCTCTGCTGCAGGAGCATCAGCATGCGTTTTACCTTTTATTCCATGCTGCAGGTATTCCTGGCCAGCTTCTTTCTCAAAATCTGCCGCTTTGAACCGCTGTTTAACGATGTGCTTCTGGATGTGGTCTTTGGCGGCTTTCTGTACGGTATTTCCATAGCCATCGCCTTAAGGGGCAATGCTTCGACCGGTGGTACGGACTTTATCGCCCTGTATGTGTCTAATAAGACAGGACGATCCATATGGGAATATGTGTTTGCAGGCAACTGTGTGATTCTCTGTATCTTCGGATATATGTTCGGATGGCTGTATGCAGGATATTCTATCCTGTTCCAGTTCGTATCCACTAAAGCCATCTCTGCCTTCCATCACAGGTATGAACGGGTTACACTGCAGATTACCACCACCAAGGCGCCGGAAATCATAAATCAGTACATAAAACAATACAGACACGGCATATCCTGTGTGGATGCAGTAGGCGGTTACAGTCACAAGAAAATGTATCTGCTTCACACTGTAGTATCCTCCTATGAGGTGAACGACATTGTGCATCTTATGCGGGAACAGGATCCCCATGTCATTGTCAATATAGTCAAAACAGAAAATTTTTATGGGGGATTTTACCAGGCGCCAATCGAATAAATGTTGCTGTATATCAAGTAGTATTGCATTTTTGTAATTCTTGTTTTTTCTAATATTTCTAGCGCCTCGCAGCCTAATATAAAATTTACACGTCTTGTACTTACTGAATTAGTGCAAGAGAGTATATTTCAGATATTTCTTATTCCCATTAAGTTTTTATTTTTTGCAGCGATACACTTGACAGATATTCTCAAAAACACTATTATTAATACAATAATAATTGTCAACAAGACAATAAAAACAAAGGAGAATATAAATGACAGAGAAAGAATTCCTGGATTTATATAATCCAAACAAATACGAAAAACCATCTGTCACAGTGGATATACTGATCTTTACAGTCAATAAAGGACAGAAGATAGAGCTTCTTCTGATTAAGCGCGGCGGACATCCGTTTTTGGGGAAATGGGCGCTGCCGGGTGGATTTGTGGGAATAAGGGAATCGCTGGATGAGGCAGCAAAGAGAGAGCTATTGGAGGAGACAGGTGTGTGTAGTGATTATCATCTGGAGCAGCTGTATACATTCGGAACGGTAAATCGGGATCCCAGGATGAGAGTGATTTCCGTAGCTTACGTTGCACTGGCGCCAAAGGCGGATATTAAACCAAAGGCAGGAGACGATGCCGCAGATGCAGAATTTTTCCAGATAGTTTTAAACGATCGGGAGTTAGAATTTATCACAGAAACGGGAAGGAGAATTTCTGTAAAAGACCTGGCGTTTGACCATGAGGAGATTATCCGAACCGGATTGAGGCGGCTGGTTGGAAAATTGGAATACACAGATCTGGCGTTTCAGCTTTTAGAAAACCGTCAATGCTTTACGATTGGAGAGCTGAAGGGAATTTATGAATGCATCAAGGGACAACCGCTCGACAGCGGAAACTTTCATAGGATGTTTAAGGCAAAATATTTAAACGAAGATATAGTTGAGGAACTTCCGCAGACGAGTACCAAGTATTCTAAAAAACCATCAAGGTGTTACCGCTATAAGCGTTAGGAGGAGGAAATATGACAAGAAAATATCTGATTGTTGTGGATATGCAGGAGGATTTTGTATATGGAACCTTAGGAACGCCGGAAGCAAGAAATATTGTCCCGGTCGTGGTCAATATGGTAAAAGAGTTTGATGGAAACGTGATCTTAACAAGAGATTCTCATCAAAGTGATTACCTGGAAACACAGGAAGGAAAATTCCTGCCCGTAAAGCATTGTATTTCCTGTTCGGATGGATGGAATTTTATTGAACCTCTGGAAGCTATGCAGATGAAATCTCATTTTCCGATATATGTAAAGGAGACCTTTGGGAGTGTAAATCTGGCTGTGGATTTGCGTGCGGAGCACATCAAACAGGAAATTGAATCAATTGAAATGATAGGTGTTTGTACGGATATTTGCGTTATTTCTAATGCCCTTCTTTTAAAAGCATATTTGCCGGAAGTGCCGATTATTGTGCATGCAAACGGCTGCGCTGGTGTCACACCTAAAAAACATGAAGCAGCCCTGGAAGTAATGAGAAGCTGCCAGATCATTGTTAAAGGATAAGAAAACATCCGTTTTTTAAAGGCCAGAAGAGGCAAAAAAACCTATTGATTTATGAAATAATATCTAGTATATTATAAATTATGCAGGAGCGAAAGGAGAGTCTTATGATTAGGGTAGCAGTGGATGCTATGGGCGGAGACAATGCTCCGTCAGAGATAGTCGCGGGAGCGGTAGAGGCAGTGAGCGCAAAGCCTGAAATTCAGGTGCTTCTTGTAGGGCAGGAAGACAAGGTGAAGGCGGAGCTTTCCAAGTATGCCTTCAGCAAGGAACGGATTCAGGTGGTGAATGCCACAGAGATCATCGCTACAGAAGAGCCGCCGGTGAACGCTATCCGCAAGAAGAAGGATTCCTCCATCGTAGTTGGCATGAATCTGGTTAAAACCGGGGAGGCAGACGCCTTTGTTTCGGCAGGAAGCTCAGGAGCCATTCTGGTAGGCGGTCAGGTTATTGTGGGACGTATCAAAGGAGTGGAACGTCCTCCTCTGGCGCCCCTTATTCCTACAGAAAAAGGGGTATCATTGTTGATTGATTGCGGAGCGAATGTGGATGCCAGAGCTTCTCATCTGGTGCAGTTTGCGCAAATGGGCTCTATTTATATGGAGCATGTAATGGGGCTGAAAAATCCGAGAGTGGCAATCGTTAACATTGGCGCGGAAGAAGAAAAGGGCAATGCACTGGTAAAAGAGACATTTCCTCTTTTGAAGGCCTGTAAGGGGATCAATTTCACCGGCAGCATTGAGGCCAGAGAGATCCCTCACGGAGGCGCGGATGTCATTGTCTGTGAAGCATTTGTGGGAAATGTAATTTTAAAGCTTTACGAAGGAGTGGGGGCGTCCCTGATTCGAATGGTTAAGGACGGCATGATGGCCACTCTGCGGAGCAAAACCGGTGCGCTGTTAGTAAAGCCGGCGCTTAAGGAAACCTTGAAGTCCTTTGACGCAAGTCAGCACGGGGGAGCTCCCCTTTTGGGGCTAAAGGGGCTGGTAGTAAAGACCCACGGCAACTCCAGGCGTACAGAGGTGCGCAATTCTATCATCCAGTGTGTGACATTTAAGGAGCAGGCTATCAATGATAAAATACAGGCTGCCTTAAGTACGCAAAACAAAGAACCACATGAATAAAAGATATGAAAAAGAAAGAGGAGCTAAGAGATGGAATTTGAAAAATTACAGGGGATTATAGCTGAAGTGTTGAACATTGAGCCAGAGGAAGTGACAATGGCAGCTACATTCGTAGATGACCTGGGTGCGGACTCTCTGGATATTTTCCAGATTATTATGGGAATTGAAGAGGAGTTCGACATTGAGATTCCAAATGAGGCTGCTGAACAGATTGTAACCGTAGGCGACGCAGTAGAGCAGATTAAAAGTGCATTAAATTAATGGATGGGAACAGGGGCTGTAGGCACAGCCCTTTTGTTCGTTTTTATTCTGCTTTTTAGCCGCCGCCCTAAGCGGTCAAAAGCTGATCCGCAGCAGTATGTTTTCATGGAGGAGGCCCTTTAAGGGGCCTTAAACGTTCATAGTTAGGAGGCAAGCAGCATGAGCAATCATTTAAACGAATTAGAAGAAAGGATTCGGTATACCTTTAAGAACCGGAACCTGCTGGTACAGGCTCTTACACACAGCTCCTATGCAAATGAACACCGTCTGGATCACAGCCGGTGCAATGAGCGTTTGGAGTTTTTGGGTGATGCGGTTTTAGAGATTGTAATCAGCGATTTTTTATTTCATAAGTATGATACACTGTCTGAAGGGGATTTGACAAAAATCCGGGCAAGTATTGTGTGCGAGCCTACACTGGCCTATTGTGCGGCAGATTTAAGTCTTGGCTCCTATCTGTATCTTGGCAAGGGAGAGGACGCCACAGGCGGAAGGAGCCGGAACTCCGTGGTTTCGGACGCCCTGGAGGCATTAATCGGAGCCGTTTATCTGGATGGTGGTTTTGCTAATGCAAAAGAGTTTATTCATGGGTTTATTTTAAATGATATGGAACACAAGCAGCTCTTTTATGATAGCAAGACTATCTTGCAGGAAATGGTTCAGAGTCGGCAGGGAGAGGCTTTGACCTATGAAATGCTTAAGGAGGAGGGCCCTGACCACAACAAGTCCTTTGAGGTCTGCGCTAAGATTGGAGCGCAGGAAATCGGAAGGGGAGTAGGGCGCACCAAAAAGGCGGCAGAGCAGGTAGCGGCCTACAATGGAATTTTAAAGTTAAAGAAAGCGGAAAGCAATCAAACAGCAGGTGACATATGTATTTAAAAAGCATTGAAATTCAAGGATTTAAATCCTTTGCCAACAAAATAATCTTTGAATTCCATACAGGAATTACCGGTATCGTCGGTCCGAATGGCAGCGGAAAAAGCAAGGTGGCGGATGCAGTTCGCTGGGTGTTGGGCGAGCAGAGGATCAAGCAGCTTCGGGGGGCCAGCATGCAGGACGTTATCTTTGCGGGAACCGAGCTGAGAAAGCCTCAGGGCTTTGCTTATGTTGCCATCACCTTGGACAACAGCGATCACCAGCTGGCGATTGATTATGACCAGGTAACGGTATCCAGGCGGCTGTACCGTTCCGGAGAAAGCGAGTATATGATCAATGGCAGCATATGCCGGCTTAAGGATATTAGTGAGCTTTTCTATGATACAGGTATTGGCAAGGAAGGCTACTCGATTATTGGCCAGGGACAGATTGATAAAATTTTAAGCGGAAAACCAGAGGAACGCAGGGAGCTATTTGACGAGGCGGCGGGTATCGTTAAGTTTAAAAGGAGAAAGAACATAGCGCAAAAGAAACTGGAGGACGAGCAGGCAAATCTGATCCGTGTCAGCGATATACTGGTTGAACTGGAAAAGCAGGTAGGGCCGCTGGAGCGTCAGTCTAGGTCCGCGAAGGAATATCTTCAGCTGAAGGAGGAGCTGAAGATCTGCGACGCTAATTTGTTTTTAATGGAGACAGAGGGTATTTCCAGACAGTTAGAGGAGGTGGAGCGTAAAAAGGAGCTTCTGGCCGGAGATATGGAGGAAACCAGGGAAGGCTCAGAGCGATATAAGGCGGAGCAGGAAGCTTTAGAGCGGGATTTGTCGGAACTGGAAGATCGTATCAATACCGGCAGAGATGAACTGAATCAGGGGACGGTTCTTAGGGGAAGCCTGGAAGGCCAGATTAATGTGTTAAATGAACAGATACATACGGAGGAGCTGAATGAAGAGCACCTTAAAAACCGAAGGGGAGCCATCACAGAGGAGCTGAAAAACCGCAGGGATCAGCTTGCTTCCTATGATGAGGAGCTGGAGCATGCCTGCGCCCAGGTTAAGAGAGCTCTTGAATGTCAGGAGGAGGCTCAGGAGCTTTTAAGCGCCCAGGATGAGCTGATAAAACGCTTGGACTTGGACATTGAAACGGCCAAGGGAGGTATCATTCAGGCTTTGAATGAGAGGGCGTCCCTGACTGCAAAACAGCAGCGGTATGAAACCATGCTTGAGCAGGTAAACGTAAGGCGGAGCGAGGTGTCCCAGAAGCTTCTTAAATTTAAAAGCGACGAATCTGTTCAGGAGGAGCTGATAGACAGGGAGCAGTCCGCTCTTTCAGAAATTCGGAAAAGTCTGGAAAGCTGCCAGATCCAGGCTCAGAATACAGAGGCTGCTTTAAAAGAAGCCGATGAGGAGGCAAGACAGCTAAACCGCAGCTTAAATGATACCCAGCAGGAGTATCATATGGCCCATACCAGGCTGGAATCCCTTAAAAATCTGGCAGAGCGCTACGATGGATATGGCAACAGCATTCGCCGGGTGATGGAGGTCAGGGATCGGGTTCGCGGTATCCACGGCGTTGTGGCGGATCTGATAACAACCCAGCGTAAGTATGAGACTGCCATAGAGACGGCATTGGGCGGCAGTATCCAGAATGTAGTTACCGATTCTGAGGAAACGGCCAAGCGTCTCATTGAATATCTGAAAAAGAACAAGTATGGAAGAGTAACCTTCCTGCCCCTCACCAGCATAAACGGCAGTCAGAATTTCAGCCAGCCCGGCGCCCTTAAGGAACCAGGGGTTTTGGGCCTGGCAAGCGACCTGGTACAGGCGGAGCCGCCATATGAGGGGCTGGTTAGGTATCTCCTGGGCCGGGTGGTAGTGGCTGACACCATCGATCATGCCGTTGCCCTGGCCCGAAGGTATAAATACAGCCTGAGGATTGTAACGCTGGAAGGGGAGCTTTTAAACGCCGGCGGTTCCATGACAGGCGGAGCTTTTAAAAATTCCAGCAACCTTCTGGGACGGCGCCGGGAGATCGAGGAGCTGGAGGAGCAATGCGGCAAGGCTCTGGCAAGGGTGGAGCAGCTTCAGAAGGAGCTCGCTTTGAAAGAGCGTGGGGCTGCTGAAAAAAAGGAGGGTCTGGAGCAGTTAAAGGCAGATATTCAGGCTCTGGCCTTGAAGGAAAACACGATACATATGAACCTTTCCCAGCTGGAGGATAAGAAGAGGGACATTGCAGAGGCTTCAGTGGATTTGGTGCGGGAGCACGGGCAGCTGGAGGAACAGGCCAAGGAGATAGCTGCCAGCAAGAATACGTTGGAGGAGGATGCCGCTAAGCTAGAGCTTCTTAATCAAAATACCAGCCGGGAAATAGACGAGAATATGGCTCTTTTGGAGGAGGCCAGACAGGTTCGGGAGACTTATGGAGCAGATTTGTCCAAGGCGCAGCTGGAAACTGCAAACCTTCGCCAAAAACAGGACTTTATAAGGGAAAATGCAGATCGCGTCTGCAAAGAGATCGATAAGCTGAATGAAGAGCTTGACTCCCTGGAGAAGGGAAGCGGAAGCTCTGGGCAGATTATTGAGGGAAAGCGAAGGGAAATCGAAAGGCTGAAAGAGCTGATGGACAAAGGAGAAATCCATATGGAGGAGCTGAAGCTGGCAATCGAAGCTCAGTTTGTCCAAAAGGAGGCGCTTACAGGACGTCAGAAAGAGCTGTTTTCCCGAAGAGAAGAGCTTACAGGAAGGCTGTCAGAGCTGGACAAGGACATGTTTCGTGTTCAGGCTCAGGAGGAGAAGCTGGAGGAGCGCCTTGAGACCTTCACCTCCTATATGTGGACTGAATATGAGATGACATTCTCTACAGCCCAGGAGCTAAAGCGGGAGGAATACCAGGCCATCCCCCAGGTAAAAAAGCAGATAGAGGATTTGAAGAACCGGATCAAGGGACTGGGGAATATTAATATAAACGCCATTGAGGATTATAAGGAAGTTTCCCAGCGCTATGAGTTCTTAAAAGAGCAGTATGAGGATCTGACCCAGGCGCAGGCAGAGCTGGAGAAGATTATTGAGGAACTGGATGCAGGCATGCGCCGTCAGTTCCAGGAAAAATTCGGGGAAATAAGGGCAGAGTTTGACAAGGTATTTAAGGAGCTGTTCGGAGGAGGCCGGGGAACTCTGGAATTGATGGAAACGGATATTCTGGAATCAGGTATTCAGATTATAGCACAGCCACCAGGTAAGAAGCTTCAGAATATGATGCAGCTTTCCGGTGGAGAAAAGGCCCTTACAGCTATTTCCCTGCTTTTTGCAATACAAAACCTAAAGCCGTCTCCCTTCTGCCTTCTGGACGAGATAGAAGCAGCTCTGGACGACTCCAACGTGGACAGGTTTGCGGGCTATCTGCACAAGCTGATTAAGAATACCCAGTTTATTGTCATTACCCACAGGAGGGGAACCATGGTTTCGGCAGACCGGCTTTATGGCATCACTATGCAGGAAAAGGGCGTATCCACGCTGGTTTCCGTAAATTTAATTGAGGATAGCCTGGATAAATAATCAGGAATGTGGTATGCTATGAGCACTTGGCCGTTGTTGCCAGATAAACATGGCATCCCGGACGATAACAATGAATGTAGGAGAAGTGAGGAGTTAAGCTATGGCTGATGGAAAGAAGGGCTTTTTCGGGCGTTTGGTAGAGGGACTGACCAAAACCAGAAATAATATTGTATCAGGAATTGACTCAATCTTCAGTGGCTTTTCCGCCATTGATGATGAGTTTTACGAGGAGATAGAAGAAACGCTGATCATGGGAGATTTGGGAATCCAGACCACCATGTCCATAGTAGAGGATTTGCGCCGGAAGGTTAAGGAGCAGCATATTAAGGAGCCTGAGGAGTGCAAGGAGCTTCTGATTAACAGCATTAAGGCCCAGATGGATCTTGGGGAAAATGCTTATGAGTTTGAGCATAAGCGCTCTGTCGTACTGGTGATCGGCGTTAACGGAGTTGGAAAGACCACCTCTGTAGGAAAGTTGGCAGGCCAGCTTAAGGACTCTGGACATAAGGTGATTCTGGCTGCGGCGGATACATTCCGTGTCCAACCGTGCCGGTGTGGAACTGATAGCCCAGCAGGAGGGCTCCGATCCGGCAGCTGTTATCTACGATGCAGTAGCTGCGGCCAAATCAAGAAAAGCGGATGTGCTGATCTGCGATACAGCAGGCCGCCTTCATAATAAGAAAAACCTGATGGAGGAGCTTAAGAAGATTAACCGGATTATCGATAAGGAGTATCCCGGCGCTTACAGGGAAACGCTGGTTGTGCTGGACGGAACTACGGGACAGAACGCCCTGGCACAGGCCCGCCAGTTTATGGAGGTGGCCGATATTACAGGCATTATCCTTACAAAGCTGGACGGAACTGCTAAGGGAGGGATTGCGGTGGCAATTCAGTCGGAGCTGGGGCTTCCTGTGAAATATATCGGCATTGGAGAGCAGATTGATGATTTGCAGAAGTTTAATGCAGATGATTTTGTCAAAGCCCTGTTTAACATTTAGGAATAATCTGTTGTTGAATTTAATACAGTAACGTGATATAGTAGAGGGAAACGTAAGGGAAAGAAGGTTCTGATATAGTGGAAGAGTTGACATTGGAGAAGTTTGAGGAGGCCTCGGAGATTGTCAAAGAGGTTACTCTGGAAACAAAGCTTATATACAGCGAATATTTTTCGGCTCAGACCGGCAACAGAGTGTATTTTAAACCGGAGAATATGCAGTATACGGGCGCATATAAGGTAAGGGGAGCCTACTATAAGATCAGTACTTTAAGCCAGGAGGAGAAGGCTAAGGGGCTTATTACTGCGTCTGCGGGAAACCATGCCCAGGGTGTTGCCTATGCTGCAAAGCTGGCGGGAGTAAAGGCAACGGTGGTGATGCCTACTACCACCCCTCTTATGAAGGTAAACCGCACCAAGAATTACAACGCTCAGGTGGTGCTGGAGGGAGACGTATTTGACGAGGCCTGTGATTATGCCTACAAGCTTGCAAAGGAGCAGGGGCTTACCTTTATACATCCCTTTGATGATTTGGATGTAGCTACGGGACAGGGGTCCATCTCTATGGAGATCATTAAGGAGCTTCCCACTGTGGATTACATACTGGTTCCTATCGGCGGCGGCGGACTGTGTACGGGAGTTTCTGTCCTGGCAAAGCTTTTAAATCCCAAGATCAAGGTGATCGGAGTGGAGCCGTCAGGAGCTAACTGTATGCAGGAGTCTCTCCGCGCAGGAAAGATAATGACTCTTCCTGATGTCAATACGATTGCGGACGGTACGGCTGTAAAACGTCCGGGAGAAAAGCTGTTCCCTTATATTCAGGCGAATATAGATGATATTATTACCATAGAGGACAGCGAGCTAATCGTTGCTTTTTTGGATATGGTGGAGAATCACAAAATGATCGTGGAGAACTCCGGGCTTCTGACAGTAGCTGCATTAAAGCATCTGAATGTGCAGAGAAAGAAAATTGTGTCCATCCTAAGCGGCGGCAATATGGACGTTATTACAATGTCATCCATTGTGCAGCATGGGCTGATTCAAAGAGACCGGGTATTTACTGTGTCCGTTCTGCTTCCTGATAAGCCGGGAGAGCTTGCTAGGGTATCCTCTCTGTTAGCCAGAGAGCAGGGAAATATTATTAAGCTGGAGCACAACCAGTTTATCAGCATTAACCGTAATGCAGCCGTGGAGCTTCGGATTACCATGGAGGCTTTCGGGACGGAGCACAAGAAACAAATCGTAACGGCTTTAACAGACGCAGGCTATCGTCCAAAGCTGGTTAAGGTGAAAGGGACCTACAGCGAGGTTTAGAAATATACATAAAGCCGGGAGACAGGATATCCCATATCACAGGCTGACGGCAGGCTGCGGTATGGGATATCTTACCGTTGCATGTGCTGGAGGAAGGAATTACGGAGGAAGCGGAGCAAATGAAAAATGTCAAGGCATCAGAGATAAAAGCGGGCTTGCTTGCAAACCTTCATTATTTTTTTAAATGGCTGTTGATTTCCGTGTTGATCGGAAGCATCGGAGGAGTGGCAGGGACTATATTTTCCTATGGTGTAGCCTGGGCCACAGATTTCAGGCTGAGCAATCGTTATATGCTTTTTTATCTGCCGGCGGCAGGACTTCTGATTATATGGATGTACAGAACCTTTCATGAGGAAGGGAACCGGGGGACAAACATGGTGATTGACGCCATTTCCTCTAATGAAAAGGTTACGGCTG
>OCAK01000502.1_pt1 | contig 35163 bp, 27 predicted proteins | sample 1538301 | NCBI WGS metagenome assembly OCAK01 (sample SAMEA2580285, study PRJEB22360) | human gut metagenome | biome: human gut; feature: human-associated habitat; material: faeces | place: Denmark | collected 2008/2010 | reverse complement strand
AATAATAAAATAATATAAAACTATTGAAATAAAATTTGATAGACTACTATCGTATAAGGTGATATAATGATAGAAAAGGTATTTTTGATAGGAGGTGCACTTAAATGGATCGATATGAAGCGGAACAGAAAGCAAAAAAAGAATACGGAAACTGTCGGCTTCACTATAAAGTTGTATCAGAGGGATATGCTGCTGATATGAACGCACAGAACTTTGAAAAGATGAAGGAAGCCCTTGCAGCGGTCGGTATACGGCTTAATGTTGAGGAGGGAGAATTGTCCTTGTCAATTTATCCGGAAGGATACATTCGAACCAAAGACAGAAATGCCGGCAGAAGAAAAAAGTCTGTATGGAATCAAGAAGAATGCAAGAAGGGCAAGTATGAGCTTTACAAGTATTCTGACATTGTTCTTATGATGCAGACCATGAAGGATCAGGAGCTGGCAGATAAGATTGGTATGCCGATAGCTACCTTTTACAGACATAAGAGGGTTTTGAGGGAGAGCGAGTATTACAACTCACTTGATCTAAATAGACTTCGAGACAAAGAGTACCTGGATGGAGTGCCAGGAAATTACAGCTTTTAATTATAAAAGGGGTGAGTGCCAGAGAATATGAAATATGATATATTGTTAGGATTTAAGCAATACTTAAAAGAAACAATGACCCCTAATACAGCTAAGACTTACTTCACGGCAGTAAAGAAGGTATTTGGCGATTATAATATATCTTCACTGGGGGATGTCCCAAAGGAGCATATCATTAGGCAGCTGAAAACATTTAAGACGAAAAATGAGCTTAGCGCGGCTAAAAACGGTCTTAAGAAGCTGTATGAATATGATTCCAGCTTAAAATTACCGGATGAGGCAGACTTTAAGAATATAGCCAGGCATAAGCGGAACAAGGTAAAAAGCAAGGGAAAGATGGTTGATTTTGACCAGATGATGAGAAAGACAAATGCTATTCGGGATGAAAAGCTGAAATATGCGTATCGGTTGGCTGCAATATCTGGATTGAGGGTATCTGAGATTGCTGATTTAGAGCCTGGCGATATTAGTTTTTCAGATGGATATATAAAGGTGCATGTTAGAAATGGAAAAGGGGGGAAAGAGGGAAACGTAATTTGCCTTAAAGATGAATATTTGTATGAACGCCTTGGGGAGTATATGAAAGGCATGGAGGCAGACGAAAGGATATTTTATGGTCAAGGTTACATGCGCAAATATGCGTATGAGCATGGAATACAGATGCACGATTTCCGTAGAGCATTTGCGGTCTTAGAGAAGAGGGAATTGCAAAATCAGGGTTATAGCTTAAAAGAAGCGAATGAAGTTGTGCAAGAGCAGCTTAGGCATACGCGATTTGCTAATACGGAGCGCTATCTTTCTGGCAGAAAAATAATTGCTAAAAAATTAAGGAAGGAACAAAAATTAAAACCGAAAGGATCGACTCCTTTGGTTGCTCCTAACCACAGGCAAGATTTAGAAGCGATGGAGCCCCAAGAGCTCTATAATCTGATGAGTGAGTTAGATGCAAGGGATCTTACAGAACCGGAACGGCAAGCATTAAAATTTTATGCAGGGGATGGATTTGGAGAAATAAATTCTGCCTTATACGGCAATCAAGAGGTTCCAGACAGCGTATTAGAATATATTGACATATTAACGGAATGTCTGGAGAGAAAAGAAATACCCAGGAATGAGGTAGTTTATAGGGGGGTGAGTAAATTAAGCGTATTATTCGGCGAAGAAGCCAAAAACATGGCTATAGAAGAAATCCGTCAAAAATATGAAGGAACGCTATTTATCAGTGATGGCTTTTCCTCTACGAGCATAGATGAAAGCATTTCTAAAGACTTTACTGGGAACCAGACAGGCATACTGATGAGGATTTCCGTGCCGGCTAAAATGAAGGGGATGTTTTTAGGAGATGTGTGTAAGTACAAAGAATCAGAAATACTCTTTCAGAGAAAAAGTGTGTTTAAAATCAATCATATAGATTCAGATGATAAAAATATAATAGTGGATGCGTCCCTGATATATCAGGTAAAAAAGAAAGGAAACATGTCTCATGGAAGAAAAAAATAAAAACTACAAAACCAATATCAGAGAAAGGGTTACAATAAAAGAAGGGGAATTGCGTATGCTGACCCAAGAAGAATTTGAACGAATACTGCGAGAGGACGAGCAGGAGGAGTCTATAAAAAAATAATGTAATATAAGGTGCTTTTTATTACAAAATATATACCATTTTTACAATGATATGTCAATATGTTTGTCTGATAAATTTTAAAACTGTTTATGTCGAAAAAAGTCGTAAATTCAATGAAAATTCTCTTTTTTTTATAAAAATAATTTCCTGAATGATTGCAGCGTTAGAAAACGACTTTAAAATGTAATATTTAAAACTCGATAGTGTTATATAATAGATCTTTATCGGTTTGAGTAATGCCAATATATTTTAAAGTTTGAGTTACGGATGTGTGACCATATACCTGCATGATAAGGGCTATATTTTTCGTTTTCTTGTAGGCAAAGTACCCCCAGGACTTTCTAAGAGAGTGAGAGTTAAATTTGTCAAAATGTAATGTCTGGCCGGCATCCTGAAAAATACGGTGCGCCTGTGTGGTGCTTATATGGCCGACACTTTTCTTTTGACTTGGAATCAAATAATCATGATATGTCAGGTTATTTTCTTCTGTGTAGGAAGTGATGATATGTTTCAAGGTGGCATTGATAGCAATGTGCCTTTCTTTTCCGGTCTTTTTCTCTTTTACAATAATATAGCGGCGAAATTTTCCTGATGGGTGAAAAAAATCATTTACCTTCAGCTTTACCACGTCACTTATGCGAAGCGCTGTGTTAAGCTGTATTTTGGCCATTACGTAGTTTCGGCTGCTTTTTCCTCTTAAATATGTAAATAGCGCTTGGATTTGTCTCTTGTCTCTTAACGGTTCTGTTTCAATATTCATATAAATTTTCTCCCCATTAAAAATGTAATATATTTATAAATTTTCTAAAGTTATATTACATTTTAAATGCTATTACTCATTACATTTTTTATATAGTAGCAAAAAAACCCTTATTTTACAAGGAAATATGGGGGTTATAACCTCTCAAAAAATGTAATAAAAAGCACCTTATATTACATTTTAAAAAAAGGGGGTGATCCTAGTGCTTGAAGCGCTTCAATTTCATAGCGCCTGCAATGTAAAACAAAATGATAAAGCCGTTTATTTGAACGAAATAAAGCGGCTTAAAAAAAAGGTAAACACCATTTTGGAAATAAATGAGGAATTAAAGGCCGAAAATAGGAGGCTACAACAGAAAGAAGATCCCCTTTTTATAAGTCAGGCCGAGCCGTTGATAAAAGATATGCTGCATTTTTTGAGAGCTCTAAAACATGCTAATCAGTGGATGGATTCTGTATATAAAACGGAATTAACGAAGGATTTCTTTAGAATTGAGAAGAAAGAGCTGGAACGTATTCTTTTGGGGTTGAATTTAAAAACCCCCCAAAAAGAACTGTTCCAATGCATGAGCAGCTTGGGAGTTATGAAAGATGCGGATGGTAGATTCCTTTTTCATGTTATGGTTCAGAAAAAGCAGTATACAGTATATCTGATCCGAAAATCAGCTATAGACATGATTATAGAAGATGTTGGGGAGGAATAAGGGGATGGAGGGAAAAGGAGCCATTTTGGTAAGAGAATTTCTAAGCATTACCAGCTTTCTTCTCCAGTCTGGAAAGATAAAACAGCAAAAAGGCTTTTTGTTAGTTCCCCGTAAAGCGCTCAACCGGCTGTTTAACAAAAACCAGTACGGAACGGTAAATGAAAAGCTTTTGTATTGGAAACAGCTGCATTGGATATCTACGGATACGGAACGTTTTACGAAACAGGTATTAGTGGGAGGAAAAAGGATTCGATTTGTAATGATTGATATTCAGGTATTTCAGGCATTGGAACTGTTATTTTCCGGTGAGGAATGAAGTGGAGTAATAAAAAATTTTACTCGTTTAAATTTCTCCACCTTCAAACCCAGTAACTGCAAGGGCTGGCGGGTGTTTTGTACCCGGTACGATAATAGGCTAGATATACGTAGTATATCTAGCGGAGTAGTGGATGGAGAAACTTCTTAAGGATTCGTGGAGGCAACAGCGTGAGCTGGGGCCGGTGTGGATGTAGAGAAGGTGAGAGCGTGGAGTATGGAGGTTGGTGAAAATAGAAGGAAGCTATAAAAGAGTGGAATAGTAGGATTGGAAATTAACATTTGAGAAAGGAATGAGCCATGAAATGTGTACTGAAATATCCAGGAGCGAAGAATCGCATTGCTGACTGGATTTGCGAATATATACCACCGCATGAAGTATACCTGGAACCGTACTTCGGTAGCGGGGCAGTGTTTTTTAACAAAGAGCCAGCCAGAATAGAAACAGTAAACGATTTAGACGGAGAGGTGGTTAATTACTTCCGGATTGTAAGGGAGCGTCCGGAAGAATTAGCATCATTATTGGCCCAGACTCCATATAGCCGAGACGAGTACAAGAAAGCATATGACCAACGAGACGGAATTACAGATATTGAACGGGCACGACGGTTTGCCGTCCGGTGCTGGATGGGGTTTGGCTGTTCGAACCGGTACAAAAATGGGTTTCGGAGTAGTCAACAAAGAACAAGTCCATGGACAACAAAAGCATGGAGACAGTTTCCTGAAGTGATTGTGGAGGCAGGAAACCGCATTTTGAATGCACAGATAGAGAACCTGCCGGCGTTGGAACTTTTGAATCGGTACGATACAGAGGATGTGTTTGTTTACGCCGACCCTCCATATTTGCATGGGACCAGAAAGGGATATCTTTACCAACATGAGATGGATGACAAAGAACATATTAAGCTGCTGACTACATTATCTTGTCATCCGGGAAAAGTTCTTATTTCCGGATATGACAATGATTTGTATAACAATATGTTGCTGGGATGGAATAAGGTGCAGCGGAAAACACAGGCCGAAAAGGGTCTGCCCAGAATTGAAACTTTATGGATGAATTACGAGATTGGGCAGACGGAGCTTAATCTACAATGGGATCTGAGGGAATTGACCGTAACGGATGTGAGTGTCAGATGGAGATAGAAAACATTGTTCCTGTACGGAAACTAACCCACTTGTCCTTATTTAGCGGAATAGGTGGCCTGGATTTGGCTGCTGAGTGGGCCGGATTTAAGACGGTGGGGCAGTGCGAGTTTGCGGACTACCCTGCCAAGGTATTGGAAAAGCATTGGCCGGGTGTTCCGAGATGGAGGGATATACATGAGTTACAAGCAGATGAATTTGTTCAGAGGACAGGAATCCGTCCGGGAGAGCTTACCTGTATTTCGGGAGGGTTCCCCTGCCAGCCGCATTCGGCTGCTGGATTGCGTAAGGCGTCTAGTGATAAACGTGAGCTGTGGCCGGAGTATCGGCGTGTCATTGGCGAAATTAAGCCAAGATGGGTTGTGGCTGAGAATGTACGGGGACTTCTTTCAAGTGAGGATGGACGGTTCTTTCGAGGAATACTCAGGGATTTTTCCAACCTGGGGTATGATGTTGGATGGTGTTGTTACAGAGCTGCCGACATCGGAGCGGTTCATTCCAGAGAGAGGGTTGCGATTGTGGCCCACTCCGCTGGCTTCCGATGGAATCGCTTGGGTGAAAGTAAGCAAAACGGATATGCAGGAATCCATTTACAAGTACAAAAAGAATGGGCATTCAAAGAGAATGATCCACTACTTAATGTATCAAGGGTATTCAATAAACCAGTCGGCGGAATATTACGAAATGATGATGGGCTTTCCGAAGGGATGGACAGAATTAAATTTTAGCTGGTTATTTTGTTCTGGCTATGCCGGACATTTACTACAAGACTTATTTACAGCTGGGGGGATTCCATTGTTTTTCCCATTTTCCAGTAAAAAAGTAAGTTTATCGCCATTTAGGACAGGAGGGATTTTTGATTATGTAATAACCTTTCTTCTGATTTCACTTATATATCAGCTAGCAGGTTGACTTGACACTCCGCACATTGAAAATTTCATAGCGTAATGCCAAATACAAATGTAAAATATATTTTTAAATATAGTTCAAAAATCGGTGAACAGATGCTATAATCAAAAGGAGGGGGAGAATTAAGAAGATTTAGGATTGTTCCAGATAAAACGATATGATATACTAAAAAAGGAACAATCGTGTCACTGCAAGGGCGTTGGCCTCCCATATACAAAAGATGGGAGGTGGTGCAGATGGAATTTAGCTTTCAGGACTTATATAAAGTAGGAGGGATATATATGATTAAAAGATTAGCAGTGGCAGCAGCGGCAGTAACGATAGCAGCGTCAACCCCTGCCTATGCCGGGCAGTGGGTGCAGGATAGTGTTGGATGGTGGTGGAAGAATGATGATGGAAGCTATCCTAAAAATGAATGGAAATGGCTGGATGGGAATGAAGATGGGGTTTCAGAAAAGTACTACTTTGGCCCAGAGGGTTATATGGCTATTAACACAACAACACCGGACGGACAGATGGTAGATTCTAGCGGAGCCTGGATTAAGGATGGGGTTGTGCAGACACAGACAAAAACTATGGAATGGGGCCTAGATAATGTGGCTTTGGATTTAACGGATGAGGAATATGCAGAGCTGGAAGCATTTATAAATGGGGATTGGAATAAAAGTAATACTACAAATACGGTGGAAAATAATAACGTTGAGGATATAGATCCCTATGAGGTGGCCTATCGTATTATCGAGTTAGTAAATCAGGAAAGAGAAAAGAGGGGTAGAGCACCGCTAGTTGTGAATGATGGATTGATGGAGAGTGCAATGCTTCGGGCAGAAGAAGCGGAAGAATTGGCAGGTTATAGTCATGTATTGCTTTCCACTCATAAGAGGCCAGATGGAAGTAGTTATTTAACAGCGATTTCAATAGATTATTCAGAGGCATCTGAAAATATACATGGTGGAGGGCTGTTTAAAACAGACACGGTAAAAACGTTAAGCATAGAAAGTATAGAGGGGTGGTTAAGTTCTGTAGGGCATAAGCAAAATATGCTTAATGATAAATGGGAAGAAACGGGAGTAGGAGTTTGTATAAGTGACAAAGGATATTCAGTAGTACAAATGTTCATAAAAAACTGAATTATATCAAAGTATTAAGAGCTATTGGCATGATCCAAAGGATCTAAAGCCGGTAGCTCTTTTTATTTGGAGGAACTCAAAGAATGAAATTATTAAAAAGTTTAAAGCAACTATTGGCATTTGTGCTAGTGATAAGCCTATTTATAACGAGTTTGCCGATTACAGGTGGAGCGGCTGATAGCGATTTAGTACAGATGTGCCCTGATCGTCAAGTGTTTCGGGGAAAATATTTCAATGCTTTTGGTAAAACTCATTACAGTATGAATATATATCAAGTTGGAAGAGGAGAATCAAATCCTCCAGCTCTTTGTATTCAGGAAGGAAGAAAATTGCCGGATGATAGTCCGGCAACCTATAAACGTTACGAGGCAAAGCCTGGACAATCTGTTCCTATAATAGGCTCATTTGAACGTTTTCTTGCAATGTCACTCGCTTATGAGTGGCTAATGCTGGAAGGCCCCTTTCTTAGTCCTGAACGTTATGGAGTTGTGCAAGTATATTTCTGGGGATGTATGGCAGGATATGATCATAATTGGCCTATGCAGCAGCAGGCAATGGTTAAGTTGAGTGGAGTTATGAAATCTCCTAATATTATTACATACTATGAAGAAATGAAGGAATATATCCTACAAGGGGAGGAAGGGTATAACGGGACAAGTAATAGTGCCCTTCCCTCCTGGTCTGGCTCTACACAGAAAATGATTTTAAGAGATGGACATTATGAAGTGACATTGGATATCAGCACCTGCCCGCAGCTAAAAGATACAGTGTGGACATTTCCAGATGGAAGCTGGTCTTATCAGCTGTCAACGGATGGAAACAGAATTACATTTACCTATAATGGAGCAGCAGAACCAAGAGGAGAAATTACTTCGGCAGAGCTTCAGGGATTAGAAGGAAAGCATTATGCGTATCTGTTTACACCAGCTGCATCATCGGAGTACCAGGTTCAGTTTGGATGGCTGAAAAATGAACGTTCTACCGCTGTAGTTTCGTTTAAGCCAGTATACGATTATCTTCCAGAAACTAAGCCACCGAAGCTTTACCGCCACAGTGAAACCTTCCACAGTCATTACAACGTAGAGCTGGAAAAGTATGACGCGGAAACCAACCAGCCCCTGGAGGGAACCGTATTCCATGTATGGGAGGACTTTGACGCCGGCCAGGTCAACCGCAATGACTATGAGGAAGGGAGCCCGGACGGGGAGACGGGGCAGGTCTATTTAAACCGTATGTCTCCAAAGCCCCAGGCAAGCCATATCGCGGGGGAGATCACAACGGATCAGGAGGGGCGTGGAGCTTACCGCACAGAACGGCTGTACCATTACAGCAAAACCTACTGTATGGGGCATCCGGCTCCCGATTTTCTGGAAGCCCCTGAACCGGCTTATAACGAGCAGTCCGGGGAGCAGACGAACGCGGATGAAATCCAGGCGGTTGAGGCGGAGAATGAACGCCTGCGCCGCCAGTGGATCGCGGAGCAGGAGCTTTGCGCCGCCACCTGCGATTTCCATATAGGGAATGAGGATGAAAGGAACCAGAGCGAAAGCACGGAAGCCTTGGAAGCTATGCTTCGGGATCGGGATGAAACCTACGAGGCCTTTATCGCGTTGGAGTATGGCTACCAGCTGGAGGAAAAAACGGCCAGAACCGGCTATGTTGTCCATGGTGGCCATAAGCAAGACGCGGACATAGAATCTGTGTTAGTGGCAGCGGCACAAGCCGGAGGGACGGCCAGGGCTGCAAATCCGATTGTAAGGGAGGGCGGAAGGTTATCATATGCGGCAGTTTTCGCGGAGCCGTTGAGGGCGGCGGCCAGGGCGGCCTATACCTACGCGCTTCCCAATGGGGAGAATATGGAGCTGGAGGAAAGAAGAAGCGTAGTGGCGGTGACGGAGGATACCGGGCGCACCCTGCGCAGGAGGCGGAGCCTTCCGAACGCCACGGAAAGTGAAGCCGGGGAAGCGACCCCCTCCGCCGCTACTTCCAGAAGGGCGGTTTTTAAAAAGGTTTCTTCCAGTGCAACCCCTTCCAACGCGACCCCTTCCAATGGCTCGCCCAAAGGGAGCCGGATAGAGGATTTGGCTCAGGAGCAGCCCATAGAGGATTATATTTCCTATGAGTATTCAGTCAGGAGCGTGGGGAACGCGTCCCTGGAGCCGGAGCTTGAGCCCATTACAATTATGCCGGGAACCCCGGAACCGGAGGCGGGGGAGGAACCGGCTGACGCCGCGGGCAAGCCCCGATCCCGCCGGCCCCGTTCCGCTGACGAGGGGGACGGGGATCACATTGCCATTTCCCTTCCTGATTTTATGGACGATTCCGAGGATCCCATATCCACGGACGATTATGGGGACGCCGGCCGGATCCTTTACACGTTTAAGGTGTGGAACCACCGGACAGAGGGGAGGATCCACATCAATAAGAGGGATTTGGAGCTTTACCAGGAGGATCCGGATCAAAGCTACGGATTAACCCAGGGGGACGCGACGCTGGAAGGGGCGGTATACGGCCTGTTCGCGGCCCAGGATATCCAGCACCCGGACGGGAAAACCGGCGTGGTTTACCGCAAGGACGATTTGGCAGCCATTGCCGCCACGGATAAACGGGGGGACGCATCCTTTTTAACCTTTACCGAAGCGCCGGGAACCCGGCTTAACCCCGATGGAACCATAAAAGCTCCGCAAGGGGACGCCTCCCCGGCCAGCCTTTACCAAGGGGGAACCATAGAATCAGCCCCTCTGGGCTTTGGAACCATTGCTTACCCGGATTTGGCAGGTGAGAATGGGAGCCCATGGATTGGCCGCCCCCTTTTGATGGGAAGCTACTACATAATGGAAATCAGCCGTTCCGAGGGCTATGAGCTGTCGGTGAAGGGGATCAACCTGGCCGGAAGCAACCGGACGGAAGGGGACGGTGCCTTTACCATGCCGGGAGCCGGATGGGCCCAGGCAGTGGGAGGGCTTTCCGATCACAACAACATGAACGCGGACGGCTCCTGGAATGATTTTATGGTGGAACGCTTTGGCACGGAGCAGGGCTATGATGTGACGGTGACGGGCTATCCCAGGGGGACAAGGTTTTACCGGGTGGAGCTTACAACGAAAAAGCGGACCGTCCGGGAGGTGACGGGAAGCAGCTTAAAGCCCAAAACGGATGAGAAGGGCCAGCCTGTCTACCAGAAGGCAAAGGGCGGGGAATATAAAAAGGACGCCCAGGGGAATCCCATTGTGTCGGCAGGCGCAGGGACGGTGCCTTATGGGGAAACCCTCCCATACCGGTTCCGGGCAGCCGGATCCCCTGGGGGGACCGCTGTTCCGGAGGATATGAGCAAATGGGGGGAAGCGATTGCCCCGGATTACCTGAAAGCCCAGGCAAACGGTATGTTAAAGCAGCTGGGCTACCGGGAAATATCCCCTTCGTCCCCATGGAAGGAGGTAAGGCTGACAAAGGCCGTCAACGGGGAAGCGGCCCAGGAAATCCTGGACTGGCTGACTGAGAACCCATTCTTTGACTGTGCCGTTGTGGAGGCCGTTTACCCCAAAGACGGGGGCTACGCAGCCCGGATACGGTATGACTATTCGGCGGCGCAGGCAGACTATCCGGCAGTGTACGATCCGGCCAGCGGGGCCTTGTACGTGAGGAAAACCGCAAGTGTAACGAATGGGCCATCGGATGAGGCGGGCTATTGGATCCGCTATGAGAAGGGCGGATACCGGCTGGACGCCAGAACCGCGGCCATCAAAGAAAAGAAAGAGATTGACGGCCCGATCCCATTCCCACAGGCCATAGAGCCATTGATTCAAACCGTATGCCAGCCGGTGTTTGAAACCTACGCGCCAGGGGAAATCCTGTTAGACAACCAGGGAAAGCCGATCCCGGAACTGGAGCGCGTCTATACATACGCACAGCGGGAGGAAGAAGCAGAGGAAGAACGGCTGGTTCCCGTTACGGCGTCCTATGATGAGGAAAAGGGGCTGTATACCTTCCATGAGGACGATGACACGGACTGGACAGCGGCCACACAGCCGAAACAAAGGACATACCGGGCCGTGACCCAGGAGAAAGCCATAACCCATGAGGGGCAGGAAATGCCTTATAACCAGTACCTGACAGAGATCCAAGGGGCCGGAGTGAGCGCTTACGCAGCCCTTCCGAAGCGAGACGCGGGAAGCTACATCAAGGAGGCAGTCCTTTTGTACCCGGGGCAAAGGGAGGCGTCACAGGACGGGGGGACAAAGGAGCGGCCGATTACGGTGCTGCAGCGGGCCATCAAGCAGTCAATCAAGATCACAAAGGACATATCCCAGGCGTCCTATGATGGGGTGAACACCTATGGAGCCCTGCATAACGATCCGGCAACGGCTTTGTTAAAGCTGTTTACCGGAGGGAGACAGACCCAGGGGACGAAGCTGTTAAACCAGTTTAAGTTTAAGCTGTATCTGAAAGCCAACCTTGAAAACATCTGCGTGGACGATACGGGGGCCATCGTTTCCCCGCGGGCGGATGAAAAAGGGGATTTTGGGGAAGCCAGGCCCATTTACCTTCCCTCCGGACAGGAAGGGGCGAGGCGGCTGCTGGAGACAAAGCCGGATGGGACTTATGATTACGAAAAGTTCTTCGCGGCCATGTACGCGGCGGCTGCCCCGGCCAACAACGCGGACCAGACTGGGGAGGATCCGGCAGTCCGCCAGTTCGCCCTGGATTATTATGATATTAAGGCGTACAAGGAAGAGCTGTTAAGGGCCGATCCGGATCTGGATCCGGATCTTGCCTATGAAAAAGCGGTTGAGAGAGCCGCAGGGGAGGCAGCCGGTTATTTAAGGCCCTTTAAAGGCCTGGACGAGCTGCTGGCGATCCGATGGGATCGGGATGCGGACGGCGGGGCGGACAAAGACGCCGCAACCCTGCAATGCAACACCCGGCAGGGACAGGATGATTATTTCAACCACTCGATCCCGCTCCCTTATGGAACCTATGTGATCGTGGAGCAGCTCCCGGGGAACAACACAAAGGAGCTGGCGAACCGCCATTACCGCTCCGATTATCCCAAAGAGATCACCCTCCCCTTTGTGCCGGAGATCCATACCGATGGAAATACCGGGGCGCAAGAGGTTCATGACGGGATGGGAAGCGCCTATTTCCGGTATGACAGCACGGATACGCCGGATGAGTTAATGCGTAAGTATAACATACGCTTCAATGAGGAAACCCATGTTATCAAGGCGCGCAATGAGGATGGGGATTTCGAGGTGTACAAATTCGGCCTGGCAAAAAGGGAGCGTCCGGGCCGGAGCCTGACCACAGCCCAGCCCTATAAGGAAGCCTACATGGATGGGGCAAACGAAGGGGTGGAGGGGTATTACCCAGGCTACGCCTCCCAGAGTGAAGAAGGGGGGAGCCGGGACGGCGTGATGTATGAAAGCTATGAGACGGACAGCGGCCAGATCGAGGTAAGGGACAACGTCCCCGTCATGGCAGGCGTACGGACAGCCGTTGAAGGGAAATTTGCCCCTATGCTGGTGCCGTGGAGCGTCCGGGAGCCGGAAGGGAGCCTTACCCCCAAGGGGGCGGGAGCGGACTTTAATTTCCGCGCCTTCGCCCAGGAGGATTTTGAAAACAAGTATTACAGTTCGAAGCTTAGGATTGAAAAGCTGGATGCGGAAACAGGGGAAACCATCCTTCAGGATGGGGCAATCTTCAAGATATACGCAGCCAAACGGGATGTACAGAAGAACGGGGCCGGAAGCGCGGCCGGAAGCGGGTCCGTCCTGTTTGGGGAAGCGGTGGACGAAGCCGGCAATCCGGTGGTGGACGCCAATGGAACCCCTGTGCTGTATCCGAGGGTGGGCCCGGACAACGCAAGCCGATCCGACCTTCCGATCCGGCTGGATAAGGAAGGGATCCCCTTATATGACGAAAGCCAGCGGATCATCCAGGAGGACAGGGAAGGGAACGAGACGGGCATATTCAAAGCCTATTCCACCATCCGGGAGGTGGTTGTAAACGGTCAGGTAAAGCAGGAGACGGTGGGCTACATTGAAACCTATAAGCCTCTGGGAGCCGGGGCCTACGTCCTGGTAGAGGTGAAAGCCCCAGAAGGGTATACAAAGAGCCGGCCTGTGGCCTTTGAGGTCTATTCCGATGCTGTTACCTACTATGAGGACAAGAGAGAAACAGACGGGACTACAGCCGGATGGAAGCCAGTAACAGCGGCCAAATATCAGTACGCAGTCCCTGTAAACGGAGAGACGAATAAGTTCCGAACAGAGACGGTCAGCCAGATAAAGGTGCAGGATTACCCTTCCCGGATCGAGATCCATAAAGTAGAGGACGGGGATTCCATGGTGGGCAACCGCAACGGTCTTAAGAAGGTGGATACCCAGGGAGAGATTGAGTTAAGCGGCGGCTTTGATGGAACTATCATTGTGAATGATACGGGAGATTTACTGACCTATAAGGTACACGGACGGAAAGAAAAGCTGGAGGCACGGGGAGATGTGAGAGAAATTACCTACAACCCGGAGACGAAGGACTGGCACGGCTATGTGACAAAGAGTTTTGACGAATACTCTGAACGGATTGTGGAAGGGACAGAAAAAGCATTAAAAGCTATGCCAAATGTAAAACTTCTCTACGAGTGGGACGGAACCTTTACCGGCAAGGGGATTGATTTTACCGTATCAGTGTCCGATGCCCGGCTGTCTCTGTATAAAGCCATTGAGCTTGAAAAGACAGGGGAGAACCAGTACAAAGGGGTTACAGCCTATTGGGAGAATGGAAAGATAACAAGAATCACTGACACTCATACAGGAACCCATAAGGAAATCGTAAAGACTGGCAAGGATTCTGCTCCAGGCGGGCTGGATATATGGGATGTCCAGGAGACAGACAACGCCCCTGTAAACCTGTTCTTCTATGATTTGGAGACGGTGGACACCCAAAAAGATCCAGACACCGGCGAACTGTTTGTGCTGGACGGGCGTGGAAACAAGCTCTGTTACGCGGATTCTAAAACCGGCATGGCTTATGTATATGACGATTACAAGCGTATGCTGGCTTACACTGTGGATGGGGCAGGAAATAAGGAACTGGCGCGCTCGATCCGAGTGTTAGAGGATGGAACGGCAGCTACCATCTACGAGAACAAAACAACCGTTGACGATGAAAACGGCCTGCCAATTTACTATACCGGAGGAAACGTGATCCCAAAAGAGGAATCATGGATTACGGACAGCAGTACGGATTCTTATGGAAAACCGGAAACCTCCGGAGGTGTCCACGCCATCACAAGGCTGCCTATTGGGGCCTATATCCTTCAGGAAGAAACGGTTCCTTATGACCGGGGTTATATACAGGCTAAGTATCTGGGACTGGTATTGAAGGATACAGAGGAGGTTCAGAAATATTTCCTTCAAAATGAGTTTACCAAGACTGAAATCGCAAAGGTAGATGTGAGAACCCAGAAGGAGATTGAGGGAGCAACGCTGACGCTCTATAAAGCAAAACTGGATGGAAAGGGGCTCCCCCTTGCCGATGATAAAGGAGCATACCTTAAGGGGGATGTTTATACATCCTGGATCAGCGGCTATCAATACGATGATAACGGAAACTTGAAGCTGGACGCCGATGGAACGGCCATTCCCACTGCAAACCCCCATTGGATTGACCATATACCAGTTGGTTATTATGTGCTGGAGGAAACTAAGGTTCCCTTTGAAAAGGGATATGTATCCTCCCCGGCGGTCAATGTGGAGGTAAAGGAAACCGGAGACGTGCAAAGCTTTACCATGGAGGATGATTTTACCTCTCTTGATATATGGAAGTATGACACGAAAACCAAGGAAACCCTTTATAGTGACAGTGAGGCTTACTTAACGCTGTATCACGCCAAACTGGATCAAACCGGCTCCCCGGCGCTGGTGGACGGAGTCCCCCAATATGATGAATCAGGGAAAATATTCTCCTTCCGCGCCGCAACCTATAAGGACGGCCAGGATGTAGCGGCAACTGGACGGATGGAAACGGATGCCGGAGGGGACACCCCCATCATGAAGTATGATTATGACATTAAGGACATTCCGAACACGTACCAGGGCAGGTATTACTATACGGAGAAGGGAACCACCCGTTTGGAATATTTACCAGTAGGAAGCTATGTGCTGGTGGAAACAAAAACCCCGAAGGGCTATGCAACGGCAGCGCCTGTTCTTATAACCATTGAGGATACAGGGCATCTGGAGAGAATCCAGTACGCAGAGATGGGGGATATGCCCCTGAGCCTGGAAGTCTCAAAAGTGAATATCACCGGAGGTAAGGAGGTAAATGGGGCAAGGCTCACGATTTACCCGGTAGATGCGTACGGAAGGGTATCGGACAGGCCTTTAGAGCTGCACCAGCCAACCACAAAGGGACAGTATCAGGACATCACAGCCACATGGATATCAGGTTTGGATGGAACCTACACCGAGGAGGATAAGGCGGCCGGGCTGATTCCGGATGGATTTGAACCGGGCGACTTAAAGCCGCACCGGGTTACGTACATTCCAGAAGGGGATTATATCCTGCGGGAAGAAACCACCCCCTATGGATTTTTACAGTCGGTGGATGTGCCGTTCTCCGTCATAGACAGCCAGATTGTACAGAAAGCGGAAATGGTTGACAAGATACCGGAGGGAATCCTTAAGCTGGTTAAAAGTGATACGGATCGACCGGAAGAAAAGCTAAAGGACGTAGAATTTAGTCTAATAAATAAAACCTTAAATAAAGAGTGCGAGATTGTGATTACCAATGACCAGGGTGAGGCGCAGTTTAAGCCCCAGCCAATCGGATATATGGACAAAGACGGGAATTTTAAGCCGTATACCTATGAATGCAGGGAAATAAAAGGGGCTGTGGGACATATGCTGACCCTGAAACCGTATGAATTCCAGTTTGAATACAAAAACGAATGGACAAACCTGATTATCCTGGATTATAACCCAACGAATGACTCCAACAGGACTAAGACAGATAAGTTCTTAGGAGATACGGATCAGTGGTTGGAAGGGGCAGAACTGCGGATGGAGCGCAGGACAGGTACAGATACATGGGAAACAGTAGATGAGTGGGTGACAGGCCGGCAGAGCCATTATACAAAGAATTTAAAGGCAGGTGAATACAGGCTGGTTGAGAGCAAAGCTCCTGACGGGTTTAAGGTACTGGCAGAGCCGATCCTGTTTACTATCACGGATGGAATGACGGAGATTCCCAAGTTAACGATGCGAAACTATACTTCCATTGTGGAAATAGAGAAAACAAGGCCATCAGGAAGCCTTCTGGGCGGTGCCAGGCTGCAGCTGATCCGTAAGGAAACCGGGGAGGTTATCCGGGAATGGACTTCCGAGGAAGGAAGGGGACAGACATTCTATGGCCTGAAGGAAGGGACATACCTGATCCGGGAGCTGGAGGCTCCAGGAGGATACAGGAAGGGAGAAGATAAGGAGGTTAGGATAACAGAGGATAACAGCGAAGCCCAGGTATTCAAATATGAGAACCGGCTTTCTGGAGGAGGGGGAGGTAAACCACCCCAGGCAGAATATATTTCATTTAAAAAGACGGATGGAGCTGGAAAGGCTCTTCCTGGGGCGGAATTTAAGATTTACCGTAGTGATGGAAGCATATTAGAGACGGCGATAGCTGATCACAATGGGAAAGTGACAATTAAGAAGCCGGAAGCAGGAACCTATACGGTTAAGGAGACAAAAGCCCCAGAAGGATACTATTTAAGCAGTGAGACATTTTACATTACAGTGGGAGAAGGAGGAATAAAGGGAAATTATGAAATTGTCAATACCCCATATACAAATGTTGTCATAAAGAAGCGTGATGCTGAGACGGGTAAACCGATTTCCGGAGTGCGTTTAGAAATTTTAGATAGTGATAATAACATAGTATCCAGTGAAATGACGAATGATGAGGGTTCCATAAGCTTTAAAGCGCCTCATATTGGCGTGTACCATATAAAGGAGGTGGAAGCTCCGAAAGGCTATCAGAAATTAACAAGCACCTATGAATTTAGCATACAGGAAAATGGAGAGATTACCGGGACCACAACATTGTTTAACTCAAAGATTCAGAAAATAGGAAAGGTAATGGCTTCTTATAGCTCTGGACTGGCAGGTAGGGGAATGGTTTCCTTTGGATCTCCCAATACACCAAGAACAGGAGATGATACGCCAATTATGCTATATGTGATTCTGTTAATCCTGTCAATGGCAGCCATGGCAGGCACAGGAATTAAGTATTTCTGGAAGGGTAAGAAGCGGAAAAGAGATACGCTTTTAAGCCTGCTGTTGCTTGCCGTAGTGATGAGTGTAAGCAATCTATATACGGAAACCGCTTACGCGGCGCAGGAAAAGCCTGCTATAGCAACGCTGTCCAATGCGGATAAGGTGGAGATTGAGCGCATACAGGGAAGAGAGATCTTAAAGGTACAGTCAGAACCGCAAGTAGATGAATCGAAGCTTGCAAAGCCGGAAGCTACGTACCAATATGAAGGAAAGGAATACAAACTAAAAGAGTATAAGGTTATAGAAACGCAAATTTCGGCAAGAGAGGAACTAGTAAGCGATACCATAACCTATGATTCGGTAGAGCAGGCTGACAGAATACCAGACAGCGCGGTGATAGAAGCCAGGGATCATCTGACAGGGGCGGTTACGAATGTAACCGTTCCCCTGAAAAGCTACGAATACAGTGATTATAGATGGGTAAACGGATTTCAATTTTTAATCACGGTTGAATCAGCGGACGCGGATAGCTTTGCGTTAGGGGATGTATTAATTCCCAATCAGGAGGAACATCCTTTTAAGGGCTATGAAAAGGAGCTGCTGCAACTGATTCATGTAAGCCCGGACTTTTACAGAATCCTATCGGCAGAGTGGACAGGCCAGCCATGGATGGGAGAAAACGGGATCATCTACAGGCAGGCATTAGCCCAGGGAGAAAAGCGCATAGCAGATGTAAAGGCAGTCTATGAGGGCTTAGTATTAATGGACGCTGTACCTGCCAGCGCTACCGAAGCAATTTACGAAGCGATTCCTGATGCAGACGAGACAGATTTAGGAGAGCCTGTAGATAAGACAGAGCAAACGGTAAAGCTTTCTTTGAGGGATAAACTGAACGCTTTTATCCAATGGTTGGCGGCTCATCCGATTGCGTTAGCAGCGGGAGGGTTGGCTCTCATAGTAATTATATGGCTGGTTGTAATCATATTACAGATACTTGCCAGCAAGAAAAAAGAGGAGGAAGAGAACGATTGAGGACAGTTGGAGTAATTGGGTGCCAGCCGCGTATAGGGACAACAACGCAGGCGCTGCAAATCGTGTTATGTTTGCAAGGTTTAGGCTATCGCGCGGCCTATGTGGAAATGGGAGAACATGATTATTTAAAGAACCTGGTAGAGATATACGAAGATGTAACGATTGATAAATATAATGTTATACGGTGCCGCTCAATTCCTATGTATACAGGAAAGCAGATCATTTTAGCGAACCAGCACAGGTATGATTATCTTGTGAAGGATTATGGGTACATTGACAGCCCGGATTATACAATAGCATACTTTGAGCAAGATATACGGGTGGTTGTTGGTGGCACTAAGGCCAATGAAATAGAGTATATGGAACGGGTGATAGAAGATCCTGGCTATCTAAATGTAAGCTATATCTTCTCCTTTGTTGCACAGAGCGAGCAAAAGGATGTAAAAGAGCTTATGGGGGATAAAAAAGAGAATACATACTTTGCCATGTATACGCCCGATCCATTTACCTATACAGAAAATGATATTTACGAATATGTGTTAGGTACAGGACATGAGGTATAAAAAACGTTTGGAGGCTTTGGCTGCTGAGAAGCGGGCCTTTGCTCAGGAGCAGAAACATCTACGCAAAAAATATAAGGTACGGGAGCCTGGAATTATACAAGTGAAAAAAAAGAGGCTGCTAGAGGTTATAGCCGATATAATCCGTAAGGTAAGCGAGGTGATATTGCTAACGCTTGCTTCTGTAGGGTTGATAGCGCTTATATACGCCGCTCCCAGGACAGAGCTTGGAATAATCTTTCTAGAAGTAATAGACCAGCTGCATAGCATGATAGGGGTATGAGAATGGGAAAAAAGATACAGTTCTTAATTGCTTTTTTTATCTTCTGTCTATCACTGTTTCATCTTGCGCATACCTGGATGAAGTATAAAAGGGCAGATAGGGAATATCAGGTTTTGAGTGAGGAAGTAAAAAGAGTGGAGCAAGCGCCTGAATTAATGGATGATAGGTTAAAAGAGGTGAATTCTGATTACATCGGGTGGATCCGGATTCCAGGAACAGCCATAGACTATCCGGTTGTCATGGAATCTAAGAAAGATTACTTAAAAACCGGGTTTTATGGAAATGAAAGTATAGCCGGAACTCCGTTCATTCGGAGAGCGCAGGATGCCTTTGTAGATCCCAATACAGTGATTTTTGCGCATAACATGAAAAATGGAAGTATGTTCGGCTCATTGAAAAACTATTTAGAAAAGAAATATTGTGAAGAGAATCCTGTCATTGAAGTGCAAAAGGACGGTAAGACCTTCCGGTATAGAATCTTTTCGGTGCAGTTAATCAGTGAAAAGGATGCAGAGCCGTACACATATTCTTTCCGAGATGAAGCGGAACGGGGGGAATACCTGGATAATATGATCCGGAGATCCATTGTGGACTTCCCAGAAGCGCCGAAAGCTCCGACCAAGATCCTCACGTTGTCTACTTGCCATGGAAGCGATAAGCGGCTGCTGGTACAGGCTTTTAAGGAGAATGTGAATGACGAACAGTGAATTGGATCGCCTGATCAATGGAATGGCGGAAGGATTAATAAGATTTATAGGCAAATTTCTGATAGCTATATGGTATGGGGGAAAACGCCTGAATAAGCCGAAGAATCTTGCGGTTTTTTTGATAGGAATAGTAATCGCGGGGGTAGCCTGGATGAAAAAAGGGCTGGTAATGGAATGGCTGGAGGCGGCTGGGATGGGGAGCTGGATGCGGAATATGATATACATTGTCTTACTCTGTAGCCCGGTTATCTGTCTTGCGATCATAGGCAGTGCCATTACGATCAAACAGGCGGAATACTTCCAGAAATTTAAGGAGATCGGCTTCAGGGAGAAAACAGGAAAATACCCCCTGTATTTAGGAGAAAAGGAGGACAGGGACAAGCGTGTCTTGTATACCTTTAAAAGCAATATCAGCATTGGAGAGTGGAGAAAAAAGATCCTCCAGCTGGAAACAGCCCTGGACTGTACCATTCTTAAGCTGGAGAATAAGGGCAGTAAGCGGATTATCCAAATGCTGGCAGTTGGAAGTGAATACAAGATACCGGAAAAATTAGTTTGGAACGATGATTATATGGCTGCTGAAGATGGGGTAATTGTAATAGGGAAAGGGATGTTAGCTCCCATATCATTTAACTTGAACCGAACCCCTCATGTATTAGCTGCCGGAGAGACTGGGTCTGGAAAGTCCGTTATACTGCGTTGTTGTTTATGGCAGTTGGTTAACCAAGGTGCTCAGGTATATATGATTGATTTTAAAGGGGGTGTGGAGTTTGGGCTGGATTATGAAGAATATGGAGAAGTAATAACTGACAGAGAACGGGCAGCGGAAGTATTAGAAATGCTATGTAAAGAAAATGCGGCAAGGCTTGCTTTATTCCGGCAGACCAGGGCAAAGAACTTACCGGAGTATAACCGAAAGACCGGAAGGAATTTGTCCAGAATCGGGGTTTTTTGTGATGAAATAGCAGAAATGCTAGACAAAAAGGGAGTACCCTCAAAGGAGCGTGAAATATATGAACGGTTGGAGGGGTATATTTCAACGTTGGCCAGATTATCCAGGGCAACCGGAATTAACTTGTTTTTGGGAGTTCAGCGTCCAGACGCGAATGTTTTGACAGGCCAGATAAAAAATAACATACCCGTTCGTATGTGCGGCAGATTCGCGGATAAAGCGGCTTCTGAAATTGTTTTAAACACAACAGCAGCTACAGCTTTACCAGATATCAAAGGCAGGTTCCTGTATTTGATGGGAAACGAATTACTGGAATTTCAAGCATACTATTTTGATGATGAAACGATGCTGCACCCGGTAGAAGGAAGAACAAAAGGTGAGATGCTAATAGAAAACCCGGCTTCTTTCTATGTTCAGGACGGAGGGAGGCAAGGCTGTACCATAGTATCCCAAAGCCAGAAGCCAGATCCGGCGGTTAAGGAGGTCAGTTATGAGGATTATGATTTTTCCTTTGGAGAGGAAGAAATAGAATGGAGTGTGGATCAATGAACCTGTTTAAGAAAAAAAGAGGTGAAACGGAGGTTAAGAGAAAATTAGGCAAAAAGGAGGATGCGCTACACAATAGGGGAAGGGAACAAGAGGAAAAAACTGAAAAAGAGGACCACAAGACGCCTAAATGGGATAGAAAGGGAAGAAAACCAAAGGATGATAGTTATGTTTTGAGAAAAAACAGATTTATGAAGGTGTTCCGGGCTCTCTTCTGGATGCTGCTGCTGTTTGTCTTTGGCCGTGGGTTGTATCAGATTGTAAAGCCTCAAGAAGCGTCAGAGCTGAGACAGATTATTACAGAATTTAAAGCAGAACAGGAGGAAACAGGAAATACCCCAAACGAGATAATGGATTTCGCGCAGGATTTTGCGAAAGAATATCTGAGTTATGAAAAAGGAGGGGAACAGGATTTTAAAAGCAGAATCGCTCCATATGTGACCAGGCGGATATACAACACAGGAAAGCTATATACGTTTCACAGTACGGCTAAAGCTAATTACGTGAACGCATACCGCATGGAAAATGATAAAAAGGGAGGGGATATTTACAATGTGTACATAAAAGCGGAAATTGAATATGACAAAGGAGAGGAGGGGGTTACTTATGCAGGGTGTACACTCAAAGTGCCAGTGGCTTCTACTCAGACAGGCTATTGTGTGGCTGCGTTGCCTGTATTTATGCAGGACGTAAGACAGGACAATACATATAGCACTTCCCAAACTGTATCAGGAAATGAGATTGACAGCAGCATAATCGAACCATCGGTAAAGAATTTCCTGGAAGCATATTATAGCCAGGATCAATCCATGATTAATTATCTGCTGACGCAGGATGCAGATAAAAATAAATTTATTGCGATACAAAACAGGTATAAGCTTAAAAAAATTGAGTCGATCAAAACCTATCAGGAAGAAAATACTGCAATGATAACCTGTATTTTGACAGTACGAATTGTAGACCCAATCAATGACGAGGAGATAGGCCAGGAATATACCTTAACTCTGATGCAGAGCAATGATAAGTTTTATGTTAAGGACATGAATATAGTTTAAAAATTAAACGGATGGGAGAGAAAAAATATGATAGGAAGAAATCTTTTAGAGACGTTAAAGGTAAGGAAGGTACTGAAAGTATGGTTCATGATTCAAATTATCTTTTCTATGACGATGGTTGCCTATGCGGCGAATTATGCGGAAAATGCGGCTAAATGGGGCTTAGATCAGGCATTTTGGATCGTAGTGATTATCGCAATCGGTGTGGCGATTTCAGCCTGGATGAAGCATGCTACCGGCACGATGATAGTGACTATATTAATCGGAGGGCTGTTGGCCTACCTTTGTAAGAATCCGGAAAAAGTAACAGAAATAGGGACGGCATTAGGCAGTAAGATATTTGGTGGCTGATATGGAAGAAAATAAGCAGAAAAAAATTACGATCTATAGCTATAGTAAGGTATGGAAGGTAGAAAAAAAGATATATACCATACAGAATTTGGTGTTGCCAGTACCCATTGATCCATGGCAAGTACTGTATTTTGTCCTCACCTGGGCGGTGTTTAACATGATATTTGGCGTGCTGCCGGGAGTTCATAATGTCCCGGTAGTAATCCGCTCTATGATTCTTCCTTTTTTAGTGTCAAGATTCCTGCTTACAAAGAAGCTGGATGGTAAAAATCCGATACGGTATAGTATAGGCATTATCAGATTTCTTGCTTGGGAACAGGGAAAGGTTATGGAGCGCTTCCATCTTATAGCCTCCAAAAGCCACACTATAAAAATTTCGTGGAATTGCAGCGAAGGAACGGGAGGATAAGGTATGTATCAGTGTCCGATTGATTATTATATTGATAATTTGGTTTTTAACGCAGATAAAAGCTGTTGGGCGGTGTATCGCCTGCATGGGTTTAATTATGATTATTTAAGTACGCAGGGTAAGGTGAATAAATTAGTTCAGTTAGCGAGAGTATACAGCGGCATCATGAGCTATGCTCAGATTTTAGTCATACCGATTGAAAAGGACGAGAAAGAGCACTTTAAAAATTTAAAGAACCGTCTTAGTCACAAGGATATACTGTATGAGAGCGCAACGAGACAGATCGATTTGACAGAAGCCTACTTAAAGGAAAAGATGGAACAGTCTGGCCGCGTCAATGATTATGCAACGTATTTTATAGTTAAATTAAGTGAAGCTGCTGAATACGAGACGGTTGATAAAATCAGTGAATGTGTAAAGTATTTTATAAAGGACCCTATCAATACAATCAATGTACACATGAACTTAGATACAAAGGATATATTATCCAGTAAAATTGATGCATATAAAAAGATGGCCAATAGATGGCTGGAAGATAATCAATACAAGATGAAAATGGAAGCGACTATAACGGAAGAAACACAGTGGCTATTTCGGCGTATGGCATACAGAGGCACAGGTATATCAGCTAAAATGTTCTATCAGTCCATTTCTAAAAATGTATATGAGCCGGAGAAGGATGAGCTGGTGATCGCGAATAAAGAAAAGATTGTTCGACCGTACCATAAAGATACAGTGAATTTATTATCAGGCAGTTTAGAAACGTTCGGAAGGAATTTAAAGGTAACGACTGGATTTTCGACTTCTTACCAGACCTTTTTGCCGATTGTATGGCTTCCAGAACAGAATGAGTTTCCAGGGAGGGAATGGATTTATGAGCTGCAGCGGCAAAACATGCAGGCTGAGGTATGCATCCACATAAGAGCTGTTCCTCATAAATCCGCCTTGCATCAATTAGAGTTAAAAAAAAGAGAAATCAAAAGCCAGATTGAGCATGTGGAACAAGCATGTGATGATATTCCAGAGGATTTATTAGATTCAAGAAGCTATGCGGACTTGATGGAGCAGGAACTAAAAGAAGATCGTTCCCCTCTTTTAGAAAGCAGCATTACAATTTGTCTTGCTGATTCGGACAAGGATAAGCTGGAAAAAAGATGCAGCATGGTTAAGGAAATTTATGATGCGATGAATATTGTAATTGAACGTCCATTGGGCGATCAGTTACGTCTGTATATGTCCTTTATGCCGTCTGTCCGATTGCTCATCAAAGATTTTGTGCTTAGACTTACGCCGATTACCCTTGCGTCGGGAATCGTAGGGGTAACAAGAGAACTGGGAGATAACCGAGGAGGGTATATAGGCACAATAGGAAAAGAGGAAAAGCCGGCTTATTTTTCGCCGGAATTGGCCTGCCTATTAAATATGTCCCCGGCAGCTACCCTTTTTGGAGACTTAGGAACCGGAAAATCCTATAATGCAAATATAATAATCTATCAAATGGTGTTATATGGGGGCTATGGGCTGATTCTTGATCCGAAAGGCGAGCGTTCACATTGGGAAAAAGCACTGATTGTATTTCGCGGCTTAATAAGCACGGTTACATTGGGGGCGTCTATGGAAGATCGGGGAAAGCTGGATCCCTATAACATATATCCAGATGATATAAGAGAAGCGCATGAACTTACGCTGAATGTGTTAAGCGATCTATTTGGACTGGATCCGCAAGGTGAGGAATACTTAGCCATTTTAGAGGCGCAAAAGCGAATGGAGCAGATGCAGGACAAGCCATGTATGTTAGGGTTAGCATCCATGCTGGAGAAAATTCCTGAATCTGATCATTTGCATGAGCCGGCTAAAAACCTGGCAAGAAGAATTAGGCTGTACCGTGGCAACGGCATGGGAGGTTTACTAATAGGGGAAGGGACAGAGGATGCAATTAAGCTGGAGAATCGCTTAAACATTATTCTGCTTCAGAATTTGAAAATGCCGTCTCCAGAAACGCCAAAAAACGAGTATACAAGGGATCAAGTAATGTCTATGGTCATATTTGGGGTAATTTCGGCTTTTGTCCGCAAGTTCGCGCTGGTGAAACGTACTGTGCCAAAGGGGGTATTAATTGACGAGAGCTGGGCCATATCCGCCACAAAAGAGGGAAGAAGCATGGAAGAATTTATATCCAGGATGGGGCGTTCGCTTTATACCTGCATTATATACAACGGACATTCCACAAAGGATCTTCCAACAGAGGGCATTAGAAACTCGATTACCTATAAATTTGTTTTCCGCTCCAGCAATAATTTAGAAGAAGCTAAAAGACTTCTGGAATATCTGGGACTGGAAATAACGCCGGAGAATATGGCAGTGATCCAAACGTTAGGTTCTGGTCAATGTTTATTCAAAGATTTATATAACCGGGTGGGAGTATTAACATTTGATCCTGTTTTCCAGGATTTGGACGATGTGTTCTCAACTACTCCGAAAGAGGCTCCCGAAGAGCCGCAGCAGCTGGACGATGGAATGGAGAATCAGGAAACCGAACGATTGGAACCAGAAACGGATGGATCAGAGGAGGAATCCTGGCTTCCAGAAGAACAACCGGAATTTTTAGAAACAATGGATTTTGAGTTTTCAGAGGATGATTTATTTGAGAAAGAAATTTTATGAAAAAGAATAACGGAAAGCTAAAGAAAAAGTTACTGATAGCAGCAGCTTCTATGATGTTTCCCATTCTTTTAATGGCACTTTTAGTAGGGGGGTTGGTAAGCGGAACATCTCAGGTTGTACCGCAGGATGAGGAAGAAGCGAAGAAATATCAGGTATGCAGCCAATTAGGAGTAAATTGGGATTGGGTGATGTTAATTGATATGTATATGGCCGATATAAGCAAAACCCAAATGGAAGAACAGAACTTGTTATATACAAGTCTGAACTGTTTAAAAGTAACGATTGATGTATACAGTGAAACCAGAAATAAGGATGAAGAGACTTCCTGGGATTATGATCATACAGAGTATGCTTTTGGAGCAGACGCTATCCTAGAATATTTTGGATTGCCGGCAGATTGTAAAGACGCCTATCAGGTGATCGGGGCAATCCAACGGAAAAATGGAAATAGATACCGCATTACCACTCAGCCATATGAAAGCCTGGAGATAGTGCTTGATACATATTATTCGTTTGATGAAGAAACCAGGAAGGAAATGCTGGCCTTGGATGAGGCTCATTATCTGGCTGAACTATATAAAGATTGCTTAGGAGAATATGGGGAAGCTGGGGGAATCTTGGGTGACTTTATGATGGGAGATCTGGAGTATCCCCCAAACGGAATGGAAATACCAAGATATTTACAGTATCAGGAACCCTGGAGATCGATTCCCTTTGGGGGAGGAACGATAGCTACCTCCGGGTGTTCTGTAACATCCCTGGCAATGGTTTTTAGCTATCTGTTGGATCGCAGCGTGTTGCCCTCTGATATTGTGAAATGGACAGGAAACCGGTTTTATAACCCGCCTGCTGGACAAAGCTGGGGAATCTACACAGCAACTGCGGATCATTGGGGACTTACATGCACCAATTTAGGGCGCAGCATATCTGGCGCCATGCAGGAGCTGTCAGAAGGGCATCCTGTGATTGCAAGCGTTAGCGCTGGTACATTTACGAAAAACCGACATTTGATCGTATTGAGAGGATTGACGGAAACGGGGGAGATATTGGTCAATGATCCCAATGACAATTCCTCTAAAAACATTCTGAATCGGTCCTTTACTCCAGAGCTTATACTTAGGGAAAGCAACAATTTTTGGAGTTTTAGGAATTAAGGAGGCGGGAAGTGTGAAGTATGGAGCAATCTACAAGGTTATATTAATCTTATGCGCCATCCTGGTTTTGATTTCAGTGGGTCTTGTGTGGAGCCGGTGGGAAAGTAGGCACATGGCTGAAAGAGAATCCGGAGAGCAGACTCAAAGCAGCGTAGGCGCATATGAGAAGCAGGAAAAAGGAGCCCCCCAAATGAGCCTGGAGGCTGTAACAGAGGACATAGAAGAAACTACCATCTTTCAATTTCCAGAAGAAAGTATATCAGATGAACAATTAGAGCCAGATGGTTATTCTCCATGGGGGGAGCTACCAAGATGCTATTTTGTCAATACGGAAAATACTATTGATGTTAGAAATGCGCTGCCTGTGAACGCATTAGCCAGGCTGGCCGATGATACACAGCAATACCTGGATGAGAACGGCATCAACGCAACAGAGTTATATTGCATTGATGGATCCGTTAAGACCGATGGAGCGGAAACATCATTCCAAGTTCAGTGTGAAGATGGAAGAATAATTACAATGATATATAGCAGAGACTTACATTTTTGGTCATTTAAGCAGGAGAGATAACGATGAGCTTAATATGCAAGGTAAGAAAAATGTGGTTCTTACTGTTTGCCTGTTTATTTATTATGACAGGTGTTTCAGAATTACAGTTTAACATAACAGCATATGCTTCTGACTTTGGAATAACCGATCAGTTTGACAATTTAGAAGATGATGGGAAATACGCAGGAAGTAAGTACCGTCATAACTACCAGTTGGATGTAGAAAAGCTTGGAATCCTGGAGCAGGGCTATGAAATACTAAATACTCTATCCAATATGGTGCTTTGGTGTATCGTATTTATTGCACGGGCAGCCACTGCAGTTTTTTATTACGCACTGGATTTTGATATTGCGGCCCTGTTGTCTCCGGCTATTAATAATATGCAGGACTCTTTACGAACGAATGTATTTTTGCCTGTTTTTGAGTTAGCCCTTGTAGGAGCGTTTGCCCTCGCTGTTATGCGATTCGCGCGCCGGGATTTTACCGGCTTATTAGGACAATTTGGAAAGGTAATCTTTGTTTTCTTACTGTCCATCCTGATCGTCCATGATTCAGCAACCGTTATGAGTTATACCAGCAATATTACAAAGGATCTGGCTATCGCCATTATGACCGGTGTAAGCGGGGCGGATATAGGAAGTGAAACGAATGACTATGCATCAACAGCAGCAGGGGTATTATGGGTATCCTTGGTACATGAGCCCTGGAAAGCTCTGGAGTTCGAGAACTATAATTACAGTGAGGATGATGTAGAATTTTTCCTTTCCGAGACAGACAGCGATGCCAGGGAAGAAAAAATAAAGGAAATAAGAGAGAACTACCCAAACGCGTTTTCAAAGGCGCTGGTAGGCAAACGGATAGCCAATGGGATTATCATATTGTTAACAATGTTGGTAAAATGCGTTATCTATATTTTAGTAGCGGTTATGTCAATGCTATTCCAGCTGTTTACAATCTTATTAATCATACTGGCACCTGTGCTTTTAATTATGTCACTCATTCCAGGTTATGATATGGCGGTAATCGGGACATGGTGTAAGAAAATATTGGAAACACAGATAGGGATATTGATTATTACCTTTTTGATGGGAATTATGATCATGATGGATCGTATGGTACACGAATTAGGAAAAACTATTGGATGGTATGTTGCGCTTGTTCTGCAAAATGCCATAGGGATAGGCTTATACTACTTCCGCCATGAAATTCTTAAAATGCTGTCAATGACAACCACTACGCTAGGCAATACCAGACAACTTAAATATAAAATCCGTAATTTATCCACCCCCTATGCGATGATGGATCGCAGCATGAGACAAGGGGAGCGCATGGCAACAAGGAGGGCTTTTAAGTGGAAAAGAAACCGTTCCTATGACATAAGGGATGTGGGAGGTTATAGGAGCTATAAGAGCTATAACAGACAGGATAGAACCAAGCTGGAACGTCCATCCACTACCTCGTTACCACCGATGAGAGATCCGCAATACCAGACAACTCCAGCTCTTACGCGATCTGGAGAAATGACCGGAACTGGAATTAAAGGAATCAGCTATTATGCCCCCAGAGAGGTTACAGATAATTGGCAAGCCCTTTGGAGCGCTGCAGAACCGCGGCAGCCCTTAAAAGCCGGAGATGAGGCGCGCATAAGAAAGAAATACCCAGCTGGAAGGTTGACTTCTTATGTTCCAGAAGCTGACATGAAAAAGATTGGAACGATGGAAAGGACGAGGAATCAGGCACATGCGTTAGCAGCAGATAAAAGACGAGAAACGGAGCAAACTGCAAATTCAACGATAAAAAGCATTCCGAAAGGCACATTGACTGAAGGGAGCGTTTTAACCGCTCCAGCTGACGCCAGAAAGAATCGGCTGGCAGAACCCACAGGAAGAAGTATAAATGGGCAGGCAGCAGAGCTTTTAAGCCCAGCAGGCACACAGACCATGGAACCACCAGTAGGAAAAGAATTAAAGCGTCCGATTGCTTATAACCCAAGTGTAGATGGGGCCTACGAAAGACCATTGATGCACTCTAAGGAAACCAAAGTGAGCCGGCCGTTGCGGACAAGTGCAGCTGACAGCATTAGGACAGAAACTGGAACAGAGCAGCCTGAAAGGGTTCGTATGGCTGGAAACCCTGCATCTACGACAAGAAAGATGGAGAGAAAAGAAGCGCCGTTGATACGAAAGGAAGCGGAAGGGAGCAGAATGGCAGAAAAGCCATCCAGGCCGTCAATTAGAGGGGCCAGTTTAGTTTCGCCAGTAACACAAAGCGATTCTGTAAACTTCAAAGATAGAGATAGGGGAAAACTCTCAAAACCAAGTTTAACAGGTAAAATGGGAAGGGGGGAGTGAACGGTAAATAGAAAATAAGAAATTACTTAAAATTAAATAGAATAAATAATCAAGATTTCAGGATAAAGATTAAAAAATATTTGACAATTATGCTAGATATTGGTAGAATTAAGGCTAAGAGTTGTGGATGAAACAAAACAGAAAGAAGCAATAAAGAAAGATATCCGCACTGTTTGTTCGAAATATAATTTTATAAAGAAAAAGAGAAGTCCCCCTCGCTGGACGCTTTCCAGGACCCCAGCTCAGAGATACTTCTCCATGATTCGGTTCTTCTTTACCGCATCGCAAACGGTAAGAAGCAACTCAAGTATTCAACGACAATACTGAATCTTTTAACCGTTTAGCACATTTGTATGCTACTGACTAGATGATAACAGAGCAGAACAGATTTGTCAATATGGAAATAGATTAATTTCAGTAAAGGATGAGCCTGGATACTTGATGTATTCAGGCTTTTTTGGGGTTTTTTATACGATACAAATTCAAAAATTATTCAGAAAGGAGGGCGATCCATGAAAATTAAGTATTCACTGCTAAAAAAGATTTTGGACAACCAGTGTCACAATAGGCTGACCAATAAAGAAATTGATTTTCTTATGGAGATCGCCCAATATCAGGATGATGTTGGATTTATTAAAGGCATTTATTATCGAGATATATGCAAAAACACGGATATGTGTAAGCAAACATTTTATTCGGTGTTACGCTCCCTGAAGCGCAAAGGATTTATTACATATAAGAGAAATGAATTAGATAGCGACTATGATATAAAAATACTAGACAATGATTTTTCCTATCCTGAATCATATCGGGAAGGATACATTAATGTGTCCAGAAAAATATTTCATACTCACAAATTCCATCAGTTAAAAGCGCAAGAGAAGTTGTTGTTGCTGCATTTTATGAAGATCACCCATAGTTCATCGGGAAGTTATCAGATCGGCACTGGGAAGTTTTATGAAACCTATACAAAACTTCTGGGTGTGACTAAAAGGGTATTGCGTGGCTATCTTCATACTCTGAAGAAGTTTTTTGCGATAGGAATTAAAAACGGAAAATATTTCATATCTTATCTTAGAACTGTATTTAATGATAGGATGGAAGTATCTGAAACGGATAAATATATGGGGTATTTGGTTGGAGTAAGCTGCCGGCGAGCCAAAATTAAGGAGGCTGCTCCGTCAGCGGTGAAGGATATTATCACCCTAATGAAGCAATACCGGAAGGAGGCCGAAGAGAGAGAAGAAGGAAAAAGTATTTTTAAAATCGTGGATGAGTGTATTCGGCTTAGTGTCCAAAGCAGGACTAAAGAACTGAATAGTAAGTATATACATAAGCTGGTACGAGCTGCATTGGGATTAAATTGGATCGGTTAAGATAGGTTTGCATATAAATGACAAGCCTAATTGACGTTGCAAAAAAGCTGTGTTAAGATTTGAAATGATTGAAGCAATAGTATAAAATGGAATATGGGCTATAAATAATTGTATTTAAGGGAGGGCGCAGAAAGCTAAAAAGGTTCTGCGCCCTCTTTTGTGTAAATTTGGTAGTCTAAAATTAAGGATATTTATAATAATTAGTCTAAAAATAATGTAATCTTAATAAATAGTAAGTCTAAAATCTAGGATATTAAGAATTTTTCTTAGTCTATTTTTATGCAAAGATAAATACTAAAAAATCCCTGTATTTATAAGGATTATGCAACCTTTTGAGCATTAGTATATTCTATCTTCTATCTTTTATTCTTTCTTTCTATATATACAATCTTACAAAAACTGCCGTAATATTTGTTAACATTCTCATGCAAAAAATATTCCTAAACAGAAAACACTCTCTACCATTCGTTGGCCGGGCCAGCCCGCCGCCCCATGGGTTCCCGCTGCTCCCGGCCTGCCCTCCGCTACGCTACGGGCACCACTAGGTCAAGCCCCTTCGGGGAGCAATCAAGGAAGAAACAGGGAAACTTCAACAACAAATACCCTCTCAAACACTCCAAAATTCCCTAAAATCAATTTTAATACCATCAACGTATTTCAATAGCATGAATTAGCCAAAACGGCTTTAAATGGCATTTAAATGCGTCTGGGAGGGTGTCAATGGACGGGGTAGTATTTACTTCGCAAATCCCCACCCCTTAACCCCTTGACGGACGATGAAACACAGTGGTATTCCACGGTTCCCTTGACTCCGTTCTCGCTCCCTGTCTGTTACTTACATGCCATCTCTAAATGGCGATCATTTATCACACAATCACGCAAATACAAGTTAATCAAGGTCTGATATGGAATACCCACTCTGGCAGACTGATTTTTGAAGAACTCGACCACATTTTTATCGCTCTAAACTCCTTTTATAGCCTGCTTTTTCAGTTGCTGTGGCCTTTCTCGATGATTTGACACTCCACACGACTAAAGTCGTGTGGAGTGTCAAGCTGTATGAATACATAAAATATGGGTACACTATAAAGATAAAGAAAAATTAAAGAAATATTCTTGACTTTTTCTTTGCTATTGCATATACTATAAGCAAGAAAGGAGTGTTGTATATGTCACAGGCAGTTAATGTTAATTTCAAACTGGACGCAGATGTAAAAAAGAGCATGGAACAAGCGTGTTCTGAATTAGGTCTTTCCATGAGTGCGGCGTTCACTGTGTTTGCTAAAAAAGTAGGCAGAGAAAAGCGTATTCCTTTTGAGGTATCGGTAGACCCGTTTTATTCTGAGAGTAATATCCGTTATTTGGAGAATATCGTGCGTGATATTAAGGACGGCAAAGCTCACTTCGCAGAGCATGACTTGATAGAGGTGGACTAATGAGGTTGCTATGGGAAGATAGAGCATGGAGCGATTATAACTCATTGCGGGCGGGAAAACCCACGGTTTCAACCGTGAGGATGATAGCCCGCAATGAGTTATAAAGTACCACGAGTACACAAAGTGAAAGCCCCGGAGTCGCAACCTCCGGGGCTTTCTTCAGTACGCTGCGGGTATCACTAGGTTAAACCCTTTAGGAGAGTGGTCAAGGAAAAATAACTATTTCTAATCCTACAATACTCCTCAGAGAACTAAAAAATTTTTTGTAACGCATTAAAAATATTGACATGGAGATAATAATATCATATAATAAAAGTACGAAAAACCATACGATTTTTAGTACTGAAAGGAGTGCTTTATATGTTAGCTGTAAAGAGCATGGATGTTAGAGAAAATTTCAAGAGTTTATGCGACAAGGTTTTTAATGGTGAAACATTGATTATATCAAGACCCAAAAATGAAAATATTGTCATGCTATCTGAGTGTGAATATAATGAAATGATGAAAGCCAAGAGAAATGCTGATTACCTTGCTATGATAGATAAATCTATGGCAGAAGCCGAAGCAGGTGGATTTATTACAAAGACCATCGCAGAACTGGAGGCATACGAATAAATGAATATTGTATTTACGCCTACTGCATGGGAACAGTATACCGATTGTCAGAAGGAAGATAAAAAAATGGTAAAGCGTATCAATGATCTTGTTAAAGATATTGACCGAAATGGACTTTTAAATGGCATTGGTAAGCCCGAACCATTAAAGCACCGTAAAGCGTGTAGCAGACGCATTACAGACGAACACAGATTAGTTTATAATATGGATAGTAACCAAAATCTGATTATATACTCATGTAAATATCACTACGAAGAGTAGCACCTTTTTGCGGTGCTACTCTTTTGCGAAATTTTAAGAGTTCGTATTTTGATGATTGTACGAACTCTTTTATGTTGATTTTCTGCGGTTTTGTATTATATCATAGGAGCGGAAATTCCACAATAAACCAATTTCACTGTAGGTCCCCTCATGTCCGACTCCCCTTTACGTTGTCAATTCTTTAATTTGCTGATATATCGTTCCATTTGCTTCAATGTCTTTTTCAATAAGGGAAACGATATAACTACTTGTATTTCCCTTGTAATTGACACCGGCTGCAATATTCACTATCTCAAGGTATTCATCCGGAACATTAAGAGAAATCTTTGTACTTGGTTTTCCTTTGGGTCTGCCAGCATTAGGAGTTTTTTTCTTGGTAGGTGCCTTAGGGGGTGTAGCCTTTGTATTGGGCTTTTCTTCGGTCTTTTTAGGCTCGGCCTTAACTTCAGGTTCTTGGTTTGTTGTAGTGGTTATGAGGGCTTCTGCTGCGGTCTGTGTGGTTTCCTTTATTTGGATCCCCTTCTTTTTTGCGAGTTCTTCCTTTGTCATAAGCTATACCTCCTTTAAGAGTTCATCAATAAAATCGTTGTAATCATCTAATACTGCTGTATCTTTCATATCAAAGAGCGAGCTTTCGAGATATTGACTTTCTCTGATAGCAACACCCTGGCGAATTTTAGAGTTGTAAATCTTACTGTTGAGAGAAGCTGCCACTTCCTTCATATCATCATTGATGATGGATGAGAGGTTGGTTCTGTCGCATCTTGTAAGAAGCAGTCCGTTGATTTTAAGGTTCGGATTGCTCAAATATTTTTTAGTGGTCTCTACGGTTTGCTGGAACTGTTTTAAGCCTTTTCCAGAGAAGTAGTCCGGTGTCATTACGACAGCAAGATAATCTGTTGTGGCAAGTCCGTTAAGACTCATTACACCAAGAGCTGGAGGTGTATCAATAATAATATAATCGTAATTGCCTTTGATACTATCAAGTGCTTCCTTGAGTTTGTATTCATCACCGGTAGCAGAATATTTTCTGTCTGCACCGGAAAGCATTAAGGAACCGACTAATAAATCTACTCCGGCATCAGTTGTTACGATTGCATCAGAAATATCACAATTTCCTTCAAATAAATCGTAAATTGATACAATATCACTATCAGGATCTATGCCAAGAACGGATGTGAGATTTGCCTGGGGATCTAGGTCGCAAGCAAGTACTTTATATCCTTTTTTGGCAATACCAATAGATACAATGTGAGCTGTTGTAGTCTTTCCGACACCGCCCTTTTGATTGGCAAAAGTAATGATTTTAGCCATTTTAAAGCCCTCCATACATATTTTTATTATTATATTACAAAAATATCAAAATCAATTATGATATAAAAATAATAATATATTATTTTATTATAATAATACAATATT